>Ga0209716_1000003_pt1 | contig 221472 bp, 202 predicted proteins | sample COGITO_mtgs_1205_FD_184811 | JGI IMG/M metagenome (GOLD analysis project Ga0209716, IMG submission 184811) | Pelagic marine microbial communities from North Sea - COGITO_mtgs_120531 (SPAdes) (version 2) | ecosystem: Environmental > Aquatic > Marine > Epipelagic ... | reverse complement strand
TCTTGGCCAATTCCATATCCGTTAGACGATCGCCAATGACATAAGAATTAGCTAAGTCATACTTATTAGCATCCATATACTGTGTTAATAAACCAGTACGCGGCTTGCGTGTGGGCGCGTTATCGGGTGGAAAGCTTCTATCAATCAAGATGTCATTAAAAATAACTCCCTCATTTTCAAAGCTCTTTAAGACAAAATTGTGGGTGGGCCAAAAGCTATCTTCAGGAAAACTATTTGTTCCTAGACCATCTTGATTAGTTACCATAACCAATTCATAGTCCATTTCGCGAGCAATCTTACCTAAGTAAGTAAATACCTCTGGATAAAAAACAAGTTTCTCTAAAGCGTCCAATTGATAATCGGCGGGTTCTAAAGCTAAGGTGCCATCTCGGTCAATAAATAGTACTTTTTTCATTCGCTTTCCATGGTGCGCAGGGCACTAATTAATGCATTATTTTCTTGTGGCGTTCCTACCGTAATTCGCAGGGTATTCGCACAGTTTAAGTTTTTAGAGGGATTACGCACTACAATTCCACGTTCGATTAATTGCTTGTATCGCTTGCTACTATTATCGACTTTAGCTAAAAAGAAGTTAGCGTTTGAAGGATAGATGTTTTTGACAAAAGAAATACTGATAATCTCTTGGACGAGGCGTTCTTTTTCAAGGCGAATTTGATGCACTTGTTTATGAACATGCCCTTGTTCGTCTAAACGTTTGATTACCAACTCTTGGGTTAAGACATTAATGTTATAAGGGGCTTTCACCTTATTCATTAAGTCGATGATGATCGGATCCCCAAAGCACATCCCAAGTCTTACTCCGGCTAAGCCTTGTGCTTTAGAAAAGGTTTGTACCACGACTAAATTATCATAATCTGACAATTGAGGCAAGATGGATTGATCTTCGGCAAATTCTACATAGGCCTCATCCACCACCACTAAGCCATTAAACTTTTCTAAAAGCTGTTGAATATCTTCTACGGCAAAACAATTCCCGGTGGGGTTATTTGGACTGGGGATAAAGATCATTTTAGTACGCTTGTTTTGCGCTGCTAAAATGGCAGGCACATCTAACTGAAATTCTTTTGTTAGTGGGACTTCAATAGTTTTGACTCCGTTAATGTCTGCGCAAACTTGGTACATCCCAAAGGTGGGCGGCAATATAATCGCCTCATCTTTTCCTGGAGTAGCAAAAGCAATCATCAATTGATTTAGCACTTCATCACTACCGTTACCTAAATAGATTTGCTCTTTATTGACACCTTTTGCTTCTGCTAAACGTTGCTTTAACTTCTTCTGCATGGGATCGGGATAGCGATTCACCCCATTGTCAAAGGGGTTTTCATTTGCATCGAGCAAAATCATTTTACGACCGTCATCGACAAACTCTTCTCGGGCAGATTGATATGGTTTAAGGGCGACTATTTCTGGTCTTGCCCATTGCAAAAGGCGATTATTTGGTTTCATTTTTGAGGTCATTTAGTCGTAAAGTTACGGCATTTTTATGGGCTTGTAAGCCTTCGGCCTGTGCCATTACTTCAATTGCTGGTCCAATGCTTTTTAGGCCTTCGGCTGAAATCTTCTGGAAAGTCATCTGCTTGAGAAAGCTATCTAGGTTTACCCCGCTATACTGTTTGGCGTAGCCATTTGTGGGTAAGGTATGGTTTGTGCCAGAAGCGTAATCTCCCGCACTTTCTGGAGTGTAATTTCCTACAAAAACAGAACCGGCATTTTGAATGGCATTGACATATAGGTCTTCCTTTTCCATGCAAATGATATAGTGCTCTGGCCCGTATTGATTGATGAAATCTATGGCAAGTGCATCAGATTCAAAGGCGATCATTTTAGAGTTTACAATGGCCTTTTCGGCGATTTCTTTTCTAGGCAAAACGGCCAATTGTGCTTTTATTTCTGCCTGTACATCAGCTAGAATCCTTGCATCTGTTGTGACAAGGATCACTTGGCTGTCTAGCCCGTGTTCTGCCTGTGACAACAAATCTGCAGCGACATAAGCGGGAGCTGCACTAGCATCTGCAACGACCAGTAATTCACTGGGACCTGCCGGCATATCTATAGCCATATTATAGCGAGTAGCCCATTGTTTTGCCACTGTGACATACTGATTTCCAGGGCCAAAAAGCTTGTAAACAGATGGAATAGTTGCTGTCCCAAAAGTCATGGCGGCAATGGCTTGAATTCCTCCTACTTTAAAGATTTTTGTCACCCCACAAAGTTGGGCGGTATAGAGTACCACATCTGGAAGATTTCCTTCTTTGTTAGGTGGAGAACACAAGACGATCTCTTCGCAACCAGCAATTTGTGCCGGGATCGCTAACATCAAGATGGTAGAAAATAATGGAGCCGATCCACCAGGGATATATAAGCCAACTTTTTGAATAGGACGCTTTTCTTGCCAACAGTTTACACCTTTTTGTGTTTCTACAGCGACGATTTGAGTTTGTTGTGCCTTGTGAAAAGCTTCAATATTTGCTTTCGCCAGTTGAATACTTTGCTTTAACTCATCGCTCACATTTGCAATAGCCGCAGTTATTTCATCTTGACTAACAGCAATGTTTTCTAGAGCGGTTTTATCAAATTGTTGGGTATAAGCAGCAACGGCATTATCTCCTTCTTTTTGTACACGTGTAAAAACCTCAGATACCAAAGGCTCTAACGCTTCATAAGATGCCGTAGGACGAGCCAATAAAGCCTTCCACTCTTCTTTTTTTGGATAAATAAACTCTTCCATTAGCGCACCATTTTTTCGATTGGACACACTAAAATATCTTCTGCTCCTGCAGCTTTTAATTGGTCGATTACTTCCCAGAAGTCTCCTGCGTTAATCACAGAATGGATGGAGCTCCAGCCTTTCTCTGCAAGAGGTAAAACCGTGGGGCTCTTTAAGACTGGGAGAATACCTGCGATTTCTTCTATGCGATCGTTAGGGGCATTAAGCAAGATATACTTTGATTTTTTCGCTCTTAATACCGCCTGTATTCGAAAACGAATGGTATCTATCAAGCGCTCTTTTTCTTCCGAAAGTTTCACTCCTTGTACTAAAACTGCTTGTGAATCTAAGATTTTAATTACCTCGGTAAGGTTATTTTTAAACAAAGTGCTTCCACTGGAAACAATATCACAAATGGCGTCTGCCAAACCGATGTTAGGAGCGATTTCTACAGAACCATTGATAATGTGTAAATCTGCTTCTATCTGGTTCTCTTTTAAAAATTGTTTTACTGTATTGGGGTAAGAAGTCGCGATTTTCTTTCCGGCTAAATCATTGACGCCGTTGTAAGGACTTCCTTTAGGTAAGGCAATAGAGACGCGGCATTTTGAAAAGCCTAACTCTTCAATCACTTCTAAATCTGTTCCTTTTTCTACTAAAGTATTGCTCCCTAGGATGGCCAGGTCCACTACTCCATCTCTTAAGTATTGCGGAATATCTCCATTGCGCAAGAAGAATACTTCTACCGGAAAGTTTCTAGCTGCAGCCTTTAGTTGATCCTTTCCATTGTCAATGGCGATGCCACAACTCTTTAATAGAGCAAGAGATTCTGTGTTTAAACGGCCAGATTTTTGAATAGCAATTCTAATCATATTTCTTTTTTTTGTTCAACCTCAATGGGTTTAAATAAAAAAACCCGCTTGAAGATCAAACGGGTTAGTTATAGGGTCTACAGATCCATTAACGCTCGTTTGAACGATATTGTGTATGATGGATATGTAAATGGTTTTTTTTCATTGATGGTGCAAATATACGTATTATTTACAATTTCAAAAGAATTATTGATTCCCTAAGATAATCGGAAGACCGTCTTTTCCACTTCCAATCACAATCACCTTTGAATTTTGAGATTCTGATAATTTGATGGTCGCTTCGATCCCTTTTTCTTGAAGAATTTTATCAGTCAAAGATGCACTTAAAATACGGTTAGCGGTTGCTTTACCTTCTGCATCAATACGCTGACGTTCTGCTTCTTGCCTTGCCTTTTCAATACGGAATTCGTATTCTAAGGCTTCTTGTTCTTGATTTAATTTACGTTCAATGGCTTGACGAATCGCGATAGGCAAGGTTACATCTCTCACTAAAACTGCATTGAGTTGAACATATTGATTTTCAACCACCTTTTTAGTTTCTTCGTAAATCTCATTTTGAATGGCATCACGCTTTGTAGAGTACAATTGCTCTGGCGTATAACGACCTACGACAGAACGAGCTACTGCTCTAATCTGAGGAATAATGATGATATTCAGATAGTTTTCTCCTTTTGTTTTATGCAGTTTTCCTAAGTCTTCGATTTTAGGCTGATATAATACCGAAATATCTAAGCTGATCTCTAAACCATTAGAAGAAAGTACTTGCATTTTGCTTTCAAATACCTCTTGTTGCTTAACGTTGTAAATGTATACTTTATTCCATGGTGCAATGATATGGAATCCTTCCCCTAAAGGTGGTTCATCTATCACTACCCCTCCACCAAAGGTTTTAAACAACACTCCTGCTTCTCCATATCCAATATTGATAGAAGATTTCGAAATAAAAATAATCAAGATAAATCCTAGCGCTAGCGCTGGTAGGCCAATTTTTGGTAATCTGTTCATAATAATTCTATTTTAAGTTAGCATTCCGCCATCAACATTAAGGACTTGTCCTGTAATGTATTCTGACATATCTGATCCTAAGAAAACACAAGCATTTGCAATATCTTCTGGTGATCCGCCGCGTTTAAGCGGTATATTGTTGCGCCATCCTTGCACAACATCTTCGGGTAAACTTCCCGTCATTTCTGTTTCAATAAAACCCGGTGCGATCACATTAGAACGGATATTACGCGATCCTAATTCAAGGGCAATAGATTTTGAAAATCCAATGATTCCCGCTTTAGAAGCTGCATAATTTGCTTGTCCGGCATTTCCTTTTACTCCAACAACAGAACTCATATGGATGATAGAGCCCTTGCGTTGTTTTAAAAAGGTACGCTGCACTGCCTTGGTCATATTAAAGACAGACTTTAAGTTGACTTCGATGACTTTATCAAAGTCTTCTTCTCCCATTCGCATGAGTAAGTTGTCTTTTGTAATCCCAGCATTATTGATTAAAATGTCAATCCCTTCAAAATCCTTTAAGACTTGTTCTACTAAAGCTTGCGCTTGATCAAAGTCAGCGGCATTGCTTTGATAACCTTTTGCATTAACACCAGCTGCTTTAAGTTCTGTTTCTAAGGCATTTGCCGCCTCTACAGAGCTGCTAAACGTGAAAGCGACATTACATCCCTGAGCAGCAAAGACTTTAGCGATTCCTCTTCCAATTCCACGGCTGGCACCAGTAATGATGGCTGTTTTATCTTTTAATAGATTCATATTGATTGAATTAAGCGAGTACTTCAGCTACTTTTTTACCTATGGCTGCAGGAGAATCCACTACGTGAATTCCACATTCTGCCATAATGCGCTTTTTTGCTTGAGCAGTATCATCTGATCCCCCTACGATTGCTCCGGCATGTCCCATTGTACGCCCTGCTGGTGCAGTTTCTCCAGCAATAAATCCTACTACAGGCTTTTTATTTCCAGTCGCTTGGATATATTTTGCAGCATCGGCTTCTAGTTGACCACCAATTTCACCAATCATGACGATGCATTCTGTTTCTTTATCATTCATGAATAATTCTACCGCATCTTTAGTCGTTGTTCCAATGATTGGATCTCCCCCAATACCGATAGCAGTTGTAATCCCGTATCCTTCACGTACTACTTGGTCAGCAGCCTCATAAGTTAAAGTCCCTGATTTAGAGATAATTCCAACATTACCCTTTTTGAAAACAAAGCCTGGCATAATTCCCACTTTTGCTTCTCCTGGAGTAATTACTCCTGGGCAGTTAGGACCAATCATTGTACAATCTCTTTCTTTGATATAGTCTGCTGCCTTGACCATATCAGCTACAGGAATTCCTTCTGTAATAGTAATAATCACCTTGATTCCAGCATCAGCAGCTTCCATTATAGCATCTGCGGCAAAGGCTGGTGGTACAAAAATAATTGAGGTGTCTGCTCCTACTTTATTTACTGCTTCTGCTACTGTATTAAATACAGGCTTGTCTAAATGAGTTTGACCACCTTTACATGGAGTTACACCACCTACTACATTTGTTCCATACTCAATCATTTGAGTGGCATGGAATGTTCCTTCACTTCCGGTAAATCCTTGTACAATAATTTTTGAGTCCTTGTTAACTAATACGCTCATTATTTAATCCTTTATTGGTTTATTAATGTTTATTCTTTAATTCTTTCTATGTAGCTTCCTTTTTCGGCATCAACTTTAATCTTGTCTCCTTCATTAATAAAAAGAGGAACATTGATTCTTGCACCTGTCTCTACTGTTGCAGGTTTTGTTGCGTTTGTTGCTGTATTTCCTTTTACACCCGGTTCTGTATGTGTTACTTCTAAAATAACACTAACTGGCATATCAACAGATAGAGGCATACCGTCTTCAGTATTGATAGATATGGTGACTACTTCCCCTTCTTTCATTAAATCTGGTCGATCAAGAATGTTTTTTTCGATACTGATTTGGTTGTAATCCTCATTATTCATGAAGTGAAAGGTATCCCCTTCATTGTATAAGAACTGGAATTTGTTAGTTTCAACGCGAATATCTTCAATTTTATGACCCGCTGAAAAAGTGTTGTCGATCACTTTCCCGTTTGAAACGCTTTTGAGTTTTGTTCGAACAAATGCTGGTCCTTTTCCGGGTTTAACATGAAGAAACTCTATAATTTTATAAATATCATTGTTGTATTTAATACAAAGTCCTTTTCTAATATCTGATGTACTTGCCATAGTTGGGTGTTAGTTTTTCCTAAAGTAGCCTTTCATGATTCCTCGATGTGAGTTCTTGATGAAGTCAAGAATTTCGTCCCTTTCTGGACTCACTTGCATTTCTGCTTCGAGTATATCTGCTGCTTGTGTATTGTTGTAATTTTTTTGATATAATATTCTAAAGATCGATTGGATCTCTCTAATTTTTTCAGTGCTAAAGCCTCTTCTTCTCAATCCAACAGAATTAACTCCCACATAAGATAAAGGTTCACGTGCGGCTTTAACATAAGGAGGTACGTCTTTTCTAACTAAAGATCCCCCTGTGATAAAGGCATAATCTCCGATGGTGCAAAATTGGTGAATCGCTGTCATACCAGCAAGAATAACATAATTTCCTACACTCACATGACCCGCAAGGGTACTGTTATTAGAAAATATACAATGATCCCCTACCACACAATCATGGGCAACGTGACAATAAGCCATTATTAAGCAATCGTTTCCAATCACTGTTTTTTGGCGATCAACCGTACCGCGGTTAATGGTAACACATTCTCTAATGGTGGTATTATCTCCAATAATGGTTTGGGTTTCTTCACCATTATATTTAAGATCTTGAGGTGGTGCAGAGATAACTGCACCAGGAAAAATGGTACAGTTTTTTCCTATACGCGCGCCTTCCATAATGGTAACATTCGATCCAATCCAAGTACCTTCTCCGATTACTACATCATTATTAATCGTCGTAAAAGGGTCGATGACCACATTTTTAGCGATTTTAGCACCGGGGTGCACATAAGCTAGGGGTTGATTCATGCTTTTTCTTTTCGGATTATTTGAGCCATTAATTCACCTTCGGTGGCTAATCTTCCATTTGCAAAGGTATATCCTTTCATATGACAAATCCCTCTTCTTATTGGGGTAATCAATTCTAATTTAAAAACTAGTTGATCCCCAGGGTGAACAGGATGTTTAAATTTTACATTGTCAATTTTCATAAAGAAAGTCAAGTAATTTTCTGGATCTGGGACTGTATTTAATACCAGTACTCCTCCTACCTGTGCCATTGCCTCAACTTGTAGTACCCCAGGCATTACTGGAGCCCCTGGGAAATGCCCTGCGAAAAAAGGCTCGTTCATGGTCACCCCTTTAGATCCGATCACATGAGATTCTGATAGTTCATGAATTTTATCCACCAATAAGAATGGAGGGCGATGCGGAAGCATCTTCATGATTTGTGTAACGTTCATCAAAGGTGAAATCGTCATATCAACCGTAGGCACGTTCAAGCGTTTTTCTTGCTTTATGATTTTGGATAGCTTTTTAGCAAATTCTGCGTTGATACGATGTCCGGGCTTGTGAGCGATTACTTTTCCGCGAATGCGTTGACCGATTAAGGCCAAATCCCCAATAACATCTAATAATTTATGCCTTGCAGCCTCATTGGGGTGGTGTAAAGAAAGATTGTCTAAAACTCCGTTAGGACGAACGGTAATTTCCTTTTTATTAAATGCTTTTTTAAGCCTTTCCATGGTTTCTTCAGACAAAGGTTTGTCGACATAAACAATGGCGTTGTTAAGGTCTCCCCCTTGAATTAAACCGTTTTCTAAGAGCATTTCTAACTCGTGCAAGAAACTAAAGGTTCTAGAAGAGGCTATTTCTTTTTCATAATCCTCCAACCGATCTAAGTTGGCATTTTGTGTACCTAAGACTTTAGTCCCAAAATCTACCATGGTAGTGATTTGATAAGCATCAGATGGAATGATCGTCATTTCACTACCCGTCACTTCATCTTTGAAGTTAATGACTTCTTTAACGATATATTCTTCCCTCTCTTTTTCAAGTGTCGTGACCCCTGCTTCTTTTAAAGCATTGACAAAATGAATAGAAGAACCGTCCATAATAGGCGGCTCAGGAGCATCTAAATAAATGGTACAATTATCAATTTGAAGACCAACTAAGGCAGATAATACGTGCTCTGAAGTATTAATCTTCACCCCGTTCTTATCTAAATTTGTCCCTCTTTGTGTATCTGTAACCCATTGAACATCGGCTTCTACCTCAGGAGACCCCTCTAAGTCATTGCGGATAAACTTATAGCCACTATCTGCTTCTGAAGGAGCAAATTTAAGCGTGACATTCTTTCCTGTATGAAGACCTACACCCGTTAGTGTTACTTCTTTTTTTATGGTTGTCTGAAAACTATTCATGAGGTTGTTTTTCTAGGGCTTCTAATCTTTTTACGATTGAAGGGAATCGTTTAAAAAATATGTATGATTTGATATAATCTTTATAACTCATTGCTGGGGTACCATAAAGGGCTTGGTCACTTTTAATATTGCTTGTAACACCAGATTGGCCCTGTATTCTAACATTATCTCCCACTTTTAAGTGGCCTATAATGCCTACCTGTCCACCGATCACACAGTTGCTTCCTACTTTTGTAGATCCAGCAACGCCAGATTGTGCTGCAATGACTGTATTTGCGCCTATTTCCACATTATGCGCAATTTGTATTTGATTATCGAGTTTCACTCCTCGACAAATTCTTGTTTCACCTAAGGTCGCTCTATCGATGGTAGAATTCGCTCCTATATCGACATGGTCTTCTATCACCACCCTGCCAGTTTGCGGTATCTTCTTATAAGTTCCATCTTCTTTAGGGGCAAAACCAAATCCATCTGATCCTATAACACATCCTCCATGTATAACACAAAAATCTCCTAAGGTTGTGGAGGAGTGAATAGTAGAGTGTTGAAAAACAACTGTATCATTTCCTATCGTCACATCATCTTCTATAACGACATGAGTGTGAATGGATACATTTTTACCGATTGTTACATTTTTACCAATGACAACATAATGTCCTATATAAGCAGAGTCGTCAATCTCAGTTTCCTCTCCAATGATGGCTGTTTTTTCGATACCCGCTTTGGCCGCTTTTTGATTATTGTAGAATTCTAACAAAGTTGAGAATGCTTGGTAAGCATCTGGCACTCTGATAAGTGTAGGAGCAATGTCTTCTTCTGCAACAAAATCATTGTTGACAATCACAAGAGAAGCATTTGTCTTATAAATATAGGGGGTGTATTTTGGATTGGCTAAAAAAGTTAAGGAACCCATGGTCCCCTCTTCGATTTTTGACAGTTGGGAGACCTCAATTGAAGCATCTCCATCAATAGTTCCATTTAGTATGGACGCGATTTGTGCAGCCGTAAATTTCATTAGTGCAAAAATATAAAAATTAGAAGACTATTCAGCCTTTGCATAGCATAGATAACTTTTTGATTCCAAAGAAGTAAATGCACCGCCTTTAAACAAGCCTGAAAACACCTCTAAAGACTTGACTTGACCCGACTTTAAAAGAATTTTAATGGGCGGCTTTTCTAAAGAATAAGGTCTGGTGCTGATCGTTCCTGAAAATACAAAACGGTCTGCATAAGCTTTACTATACCCCTGTCGAATTAATTTGGCCTTTTTCTTTTCAATTTGTTTTTCTGTAAATGGCTGATCTTGAAACTTCACTTTCATCAATCTTCTATTGATAATACGCGACGCATAAGAAGAAAGAATTTGATCCGGATGATTTTGCCATTTCTTTAGGCAAGCCAAAATATCTATATCATCTAAGCGACTAAAACGCTCTAATAAGGCTTGATCAATCTGCGCTGTTTCTTGTTTTGAAAAGAAATACAACAAATCGTCTGGAATCTCTTTAAGCTTTCCTGCAACAACCATCGATCTAACATACTCCATTAAATTCGATAACAATAGCTCTGCTGCAACACCAGTTTTATGTAAATACACTTGCCAGTACATCAATCTTCTTGCGAGAATAAATTTCTCAACAGAAAACAAGCCCTTCTCTTCGATTACTAACTCATCATCAACAACATTAAACATTTCGACGATGCGCTGAGTATTAATATTCCCTTCTGTAGCGCCAGTATAAAAACTATCTCTTTTTAGGTAATCAAGGCGGTCAATATCTAATTGACTTGCGACTAATTGTCCCATGAACTTTCTAGGATACTTTCCGCTATAAATATCAATTGCTAAAGACAGTTGGCCACTAAATTGCTTATTGAGTAATTCCATATAGCCCAGTGACAAGGCTTCGTGATGCCTATCTAACAAAAGTGTTTCTTCAAGTGCATGGGAAAAAGGACCGTGACCAATGTCATGTAACAGAATGGCAATACTCAGTGCTTCTTTCTCCTTATCAGAAATTTCAATGCCTTTATTTCTGAGTACTACCAGAACTTTATTCATCAAATGCATGGCTCCTAAGGCATGCTCAAAACGGCTGTGCCTCGCACCTGGGTATACCAAATAGGAAAGGCCCATTTGAGAAATACGACGCAATCGTTGAAAAAAGGGATGCTCTAATAATTCGAAAATTATTCCAGATTCAATTGCAATAAATCCGTAAATTGGATCATTTAAGACTGGGAGCTTTTTGGCTTTCAAGTGTAGCTGTTTTTACAAATATACGAATATGCAAACAATCCAAATCTTATGGGTAGACGACGAAGTTGATTTACTCAAACCCCACTTTTTATTTTTACAGTCTAGAGGTTACCAAACTCACCCTTGTACTAATGGACAAGAAGCCTTATCCATGGTTAAGCAACAACACTTTGACGTGGTTTTGCTTGATGAAAACATGCCTGGTCTCAATGGGTTAGAAACTTTAACGCTTTTAAAGATTGAACACCCTAACCTACCGGTGATCATGGTTACTAAAAATGAAGAGGAGTACATCATGGAAGAAGCCATTGGCTCTAAAATCTCTGATTACCTAATCAAACCAGTAAACCCAAATCAAATTCTACTCTCTCTCAAAAAAACATTAGATCATCAAAGCTTAATTACTGAAAAAACCACTTTTAACTATCAAAAAGAGTTTCAGAAAATCAGCTTAGAATTGATGGATATCAACACCTTTGAAGAATGGACTACTTTTTATAAAAAGCTTGTTTTCTGGGAATTAGAGTTGCAAAATTTAGACGACTCTAGTATGTCAGAAATTTTTGAAAATCAATTAAAAGAGGCAAACGCGCTTTTTGGGAAATTCATTGAACAAAATTATTTAGACTGGATGGAGGATCAACAAACAGCTCCTCTTCTTTCTCACAAGGTTTTTAAAAACAAAGTTTTTCCGCGATTACAAAAAAACACTCCTACCTTATTATTAGTCATTGATAATTTGCGCTGGGACCAATGGAAAACCATAGAACCATTACTCAATAAATACTATCAAAAGGAAGAGGAGACTGTTCATTATAGCATTCTCCCTACAGCAACACAATATGCTCGCAATGCTTTTTTTGCTGGTTTAACACCAGCAGAAATAAAGAAACACTACCCACAGTATTGGAAAGATGACAATGAAGAAGGTGGGAAAAACCTTTATGAAGAAGCCTTGCTCCAACTTCAGCTGGAACGATTACATGCCGATTTTAAAGCCAATTATGTCAAGGTGACAAACCTTAAAGCTGCTAAATCCCTAAGTGACACCCTTAGAAAGAACAAGAATGAAGTACTTACAGCAGTGGTCTATAATTTTGTCGATATGATTTCACATGCTAAATCTGAAATGGAGATCATTAAAGAATTAGCCTCTGACAACAAGGGCTATCGCTCATTGACAGAAAGTTGGTTTAAAAATTCTCCTTTAATAGAAGCGCTACAAGTAGCCCAAAAAGAAAACTACAACATTATCTTAACCACAGATCATGGAACCATTAATGTAACCTCGCCACTTGAGGTAGTTGGAGATAAAGAAACAAGTATGAATTTGCGTTATAAAACGGGAAGAAATCTTAAGTATCCTAAGAAAAAAGTACTGGAGGTAAATAATCCTGAAGCTGCTCATCTTCCAAACTTAAGCATTAACAGCAAATTCATCTTTGCAAAAGAGGCAAATTACTTTGTCTATCCACAGAATTACCATCACTTTGCCAATTTATTTCAAAACACCTATCAACACGGGGGCATTTCTATGGAAGAAATGTTAATTCCTTTCGTATTTTTGAAGCCGAAAAAATAAGCATTGAAAAAAACGTATTCTCTTTCTGAAATTGATGAAGTTGCTAAAGAACTCCTCCCGCAAATAAATAGCAATATTGTATTGCTAAACGGAGAAATGGGCGCAGGAAAAACAACCATGATCAAAGCGCTTTGCAAAGCTTTAAAGTGTCCAGATGTAGTCTCAAGTCCCACTTTTTCATTGATCAACGAATATCGCACTGTTGACCATAAACCGCTATATCATTTTGATTGTTATCGCATTGAAAACGAAGAAGAAGCTTATGATTTTGGGGCAGAAGAATACCTTTATTCTGGGCATCTTTGCTTGATTGAATGGTCAGAAAACATTCAGTCGCTTTTACCTGAAAATTGCTCTTTGGTGACCCTTGAAAAGGTCGATTCAACTACCAGAAAAATAACGCTAATTTAGCAGTCTATGTCATTTTTATATCGTTTAGGATATTACTTAGGCGGCTTCTCTGCCGGTCTAGTGATTCTATTCTTTCTGTTTAACGGAAAGCGCACCCAGTGTAATTATGGGCCAGAAGCCAGGGTACTCAATAACCTCTCTGAAAAACATTGGCAAGCAAAAACTACGCTCCTCCCCAGTATGATTTTAGACAGTATTACAGTTCAAACATTACTGAAAAATGCTGCTGTTGATTTTGGGGCAAGTGACACGAAAAGAGATAGTTGTAAACGCTATGCTTTGTCAACCAATTACAATAATAAAAACATTGCCTTAGAAGTTGAAAACTGTGCAAAAACAATTTATGTCAAAACAATCAACCTCAAGCCCTAATCGATTTTTCTTCTCTTTCGCTCTTTTTGAAGTAGTTCTAACTCGCGAACTGTTTGTCCTTCAACAGAGGTGTTTTCTTCAGCGCGTCTAATTAGATATGGGAGCACATCTTTTACAGGGCCAAAAGGGAGATACTTTGAAACCTTAAATCCCTCATTTGCAAGATTAAAAGAGATATGATCACTCATACCATATAACTGACCAAACCATAGATGGGGATGATCCTTTGGGATTCCTTTATCTGCTAAATGGGCTATAACATCATAAGTACTTTGTTCATTATGACTGCCGAAATACATGGAGAAGTGATCTAAGTTGGACAGAATAAATTGCCATGCTCGATTAAAATTAATGTCAGTTTCTTCTTTTGATATACAAATAGGATCTGACCATCCTTTCTCTTCGGCGACTTGTCGCTCTTTTTCCATATAAGCCCCTCTTACTAACTTGATGCCAGCAATAAAACCTTCGGCTTTAGCCTTATCAGACAAATAATAAAGGTAATCCAGTTTCTCACTCAAATACATTTGTGCAGTTGTATGTACGACCGCTGTCTCGCGATTATAAATGGACATCATCTCTTCCACAATACTATTTATTGCAGGTTGAATCCAACTCTCTTCGGCATCAATCAACAGCTTCATACCAGTCTTTTGTGCTAAATCGCAGCAAAGAAAAAAACGCTGTCTCACCCTTTGCCAGGCGGCGGCTTCCTCTTCTGTTAGGGCTTCTTTAAAGCTCACTTTTTCATATAGTTCAAAAGAACCAAAACCCGTGGGTTTGAATACAGTAAAGGGGATGCTTTCTAATTGAGCAGATAATTCAATGGTTGAGAGAATATTGGCTAAACAATCGTCTAAACTAATTTCTTCCTTGGCCCCCTCTACAGAATAATCCAGAACAGAATACACCTTTTGAGCGGCTAAAACATTAACAACTTTGATGGATTCTTTGGCCGAAGTGCCACTGCAAAAATGATCAAAAACAGTCGCTCTAATCAAGCCTTCAACAGGAAGATGTGATTTTAAGGCAAATTGTGCTACCTGAGTGCCAATCTTTACCAACGGCTGATTTGCAATCAAACGAAAGAGAAAATAAGCACGCTCTAAGGCAGCATCTGATTTAGACGCAAAAGCAATTTCTGTATTTTCAAATAATTTCATGTAACCTATTTAAGTAAAAGTCTAAAAAATAGGCGTAAAAAAAAAGCAGCCCCCTAAAAAAAGAACTGCCTCTTCATAAATAAATATAGTGTGTTTATTTATTTGAGGCACTCCAAATATAAGCTTATTTTTTAGTTTAAAAAATGTACTTTTGTTTAAGTTTTATGGAGCACATACAATCACACGACCACACAATATTTTTTAGTAGCGGAGAAAAGAGTTTCTTCTCTGACCTACTCGTTAAAAAAAACTATTCTTCTATTTTTATCCTTGTTGATTCAAATACAGAAACCCATTGTTTACCTCATTTTTTATCGCATTACCCTTGCCCAGAAAATTTTGAGGTTATTTCTATTGAGGCTGGAGAAGAGCATAAACATATTCAAACTTGCGCAGGGGTTTGGGAGGCTTTATCAGAATTAGGGGCAGATAGAAAAAGCCTATTAATTAATCTAGGCGGAGGGGTTATTACAGATTTGGGCGGCTTTGTCGCTTCTACCTTTAAAAGAGGAATAGATTTTATCAATGTTCCTACTTCTCTACTTGCAATGGTAGACGCTTCAGTTGGAGGTAAAACTGGGGTTGATTTAGGGCCCTTAAAAAACCAAATTGGCGTTATCATCAACCCTCAAGCAGTTGTAATTGACACTGACTTCTTAGCCACACTGCCTTCAAATGAATATCGAAGCGGTTATGCCGAAATGCTCAAGCATGGACTTATTCAAGATGATGCTTATTGGAAAGAATTAGCAGATTTTGGGAAGATTAGTACAGATCAAATTGGGAAATATATCCATCACTCTGTCAGCATAAAGCATCAAGTGGTACGTGATGATCCCAGAGAAGATTCTTTGCGAAAGATTCTCAACTTTGGCCATACGTTAGGGCATGCTGTAGAATCCTACCATTTGATTAACGAAGACAAAACCACACTTTTACACGGCGAGGCGATTGCAATAGGGATGATTATGGAATCTTATATCTCTTCGGTACTTTTGGCTTTGCCTAAAAATGAATGTGATGAAATCAAAAAAGTATTTGACGCTATTTATCCTAAAGTAGCCTTTGACGAAAAAGATTTTGATGCTATTGTTGAGATGCTTATCTACGACAAGAAAAATAGCCATGGAAAAGTAAAATTTGCACTCTTAGAGGCGATAGGAAATCCAAAGTGGGATGTTGAAGTTCCTAACGCGCTCTTAAAAGATGCTTTTGCTTATTATCAAGGCAATTAAGCTGAGTTTCTACTCGCATTAATGTTTCCAAAGAGAGATCTGGTTACGAGCTTTTCGAATACTTTTTGCCACTCGCTGTCCACATTGTTCTCTTTGCTCATTTCTTGGATTTTAATCAAACCATATTGCTGGATCGTCAATAACGGAAGCACAATTTCTTCTCTAATATCAATCGATTTTTTTCCAGCTTGTTGATCTTCCATCAAAGAAGTGAAGCCTGTTAATTTTAATAACAAACGCTTGCTAAGCAAGTATTCGTTATAAATGATGGACCAAAATGCGCCATAAACAGGATCTTTCTCCATATAGGCTGTTAGTGCTAAAAAGGACTTTGATAAACTCATCATACTATTCGCAACCAGTGTTTTAAAGAAAGGAGAATTATTGTACAAAGCAATTACTTTGTCGAATTCTCCATTATCTTCATACACTTTAAGGGCTGTTCCCACCCCAAAGAAACCAGGGACATTTTGCTTAGACTGGCTCCATGATCCTACAAATGGTATTGCTCTCAAGTCAGAAAAATTCAAGCCTTTTGAATTTCCGCGTTTTGAGGGACGACTTCCAATATTTGTTTTGGCATAGAATTTCAACGTACTCATATGCTCTAAATAAGGAACAAACTGTGGGTGATCCTTAAAGTCTTGATATACCTTATAGCTAATATCTGCAAGAGACTGCAATGTAGCTCTGTCCTCATCAGCTAAAATGGTGCGATGACCGTCTAAAACTTGGTTTTGAATCCCAGAACTCAATAATTGTTCTAAGTTAAACTGAGAAGAATCAAGGGTACCAAAGTTTGAACTAATGGTTTGACCTTGAATAGTCACCTGAATATCATTTGCATTGATTTTATCTCCCAGAGAAGCATAGAATTGGTGAGTATTCCCCCCTCCTCTTGCTGGTGGTCCACCTCTTCCGTCAAAGAAGGCAACATCGATGTCAAATTCACCAGAGACTTTAGAAAGCATTTCTTTTGCTTGATAAATACTCCAATTGGCCATAATATATCCACCATCTTTAGTTCCGTCAGAGAAGCCTAACATAATGGTTTGTTTGTTTTTGCGCTTCGCTAAATGTGTCTTATAGGTATCATTTAGGTAAAGGTTGCGCATGATTTCTTCTGCAGCTTGTAAATCATCAACCGTCTCAAAGAGTGGAATCATATCTACAGTAGGCTCTTCCCATCCACAAATTCTGTGCATGGCAAATAATTGCAATATACTTTCTAAGCTTCCGCAATTTGAAATGATATAACAGTGACAAGCTCGCTCTCCATTTGTTTGTTGAATGGACTGCATGGCATAAATGGATCCTAAAGTATAACGAGTCATCTCATCTTCAAAGATATCAACTGGGACTTTACCTACTAACTTAGGCAAAACCGCAATGCGTTCTTCAAGGGGTAATTCTAGGTAATTATGAGGTAAATGCTCTATATATTGTTGAATATCTGGATGCCCCACGATGGTGTCAAAAACACCTTGATGTACACTTGAATCTTGACGAATATCTAGGGAAGCAAAATGATAACCAAATAGTTTTACCTTATGTGATAAATCCTTTATTTCATTAACATATATCCCTTGGTGATCGGTCTTTAAGATTGTTTCGATCTCTGCTAATTCTGAGGTCAATTTTTCAAGGCTAATGAGTTCCCCTTTTTCTGGATATAGCAAAGTTGAATACATCCCATTTTCAAGTGCAGCTATTTTTTCATCTACTTTATCAAAAGTAATCTTGCGCTTTAAACGACGCAAATCCCTGTAATAGTTACGTTGAATGGTGTACTTGAGTCGCTCTGCAGTTTTAAGCGAAGTCTCTGGCGTTACAAAAGGGTTTCCATCGCGATCCCCTCCTGGCCAAAAACCGAAATTAAACAAGGTGTTATCCATTTGCTCATCGCCTAAAATATTTTGCTGCACATAACTATAAATATGACTTGCAGAATGATAGAATACGTTCTCTAAGAACCACATTAGGCTAACAGCTTCATCAAACGGAGAAGGTTTTTCTTTTTGAAAGAAACGGGTTTTTCCTAACTGCGTTAACAATTGCTTTATTTGTGCTAAATCGTCTACCTTGATGGCTTTTGATAAATCATTGATGATTCCTAAAACAGAACCTGGATAAAATTGCGTTGGGTGTGCTGTTAATACTAAACGAACATTAAAGCGATCTAAGTAAGCTTTTAACTCATCTTTCTTACCACGTTGAAAGGTTTCTTCTTTAATGTATCGCAGTGTACCTCGGCCGTGCATATTGTTTACTTCTGCAAAAGCAGCGTCTTCAATCGCATCAAATAATACAACCTGGCGTTCTATGTATTGGATAAAACCAAAAAGTAAATCGTGCTTTTCTTGTTCATTTAATTCTAAGCCATAAGTTTCAAAAAACTCTTGTACGATTTGAAGCGGAGACTTTTTTGCTTCAAATCCCTCTTTGCAATATTTAGAAAATAAAGGGAGATAAAGAGAAGACTTTTTAAGAGAGTCAAAAGGAAGGGTTAAAAAAAGACTATTGTAAATTTCAAACTTTGATAAAACATTTTCATTAAAGCGTTCTAATTTGGTCTTGCGCGCCATGTTGGGGAAGGATATTTTGGGTTATAAATCGTTAAAAATACTATGCATTAATCTTTTCTTATCATTGATGCTTTCTTCTAGTGAAATCATTGTCTCTGTTCGAGAAATACCTTCAATATCATCAATCATAAAAATTAAATCTTTTGCGTGTTTTGTGTCTCTTGCTCTTAGCTTGCAATAGATATTGAATTTACCAGTTGTAATATGAGCAACTGTGATATATGGAATCGCTTCGAGTGAATCTAATACTTCCATGGTCATACTATTCTTTTCTAAATAGATACCGATGTAGGCGATAAAAGAATACCCTAACTTCTCATAATCCAAGTTTAATGAAGATCCTTTAATAATTCCTGCATCTTCCATTTTCTTTACACGAACATGTACTGTTCCAGCTGAAATCAGCAAACGCTTTGAAATGTCAGTAAAAGGAACTCTGGTGTTATCAATAAGAATGTCGAGGATTTGATGATCTATATCATCTAATTTAATCTTTGTCATAGCAATAATATATTTTTGTTTGTATTAAAATACTTGACAAAAATAAAGGATAATCTCTAGAAATCAATGAAAGATTGTAGGTGATTTAGTATTTTCTCTGAAGATTCAACAATATTAACTGGATCTGTTTGATTTTTATTCAAAGTATTAATGATTTTCAAGCCTTTAAGCTCGACTTCATTTCCAGCGTATTCTGGAATCAAATGAATAGCACCATCTTTTAGTACTTCTTTGTATTGAACAAATAAGGTGGAAGTTGTGATATTAGCATTGTTTACAATTGTAACATTTTGAATTTCCACATCCCTTAAATGGTTACCGTTATCAGGAATAGCGGCATAATCCTCAAGAGAAAAATCCGTATAAGATTGATTAACAGCGCAATTCAAACAAGCCAATAAGGAAGAGAGGATTAAGTCACGGGTTTTATCTCGGTTGTAATCCTCTGGATAATGACCTGCTTCAAACAAAATGGTTGGGGTGTTTTGTGCTGTAAAATAGTCTCCAGTGCAATTGATATTAAAGGCGTCATCATACCTCCCTATCCCCCAATGATCTTCAACAGGGAGGTTTCTTGCCATTGCGGCAATGTATTGCATCGCAACAAGACGAGCCGGAGTAATTGCTCTGGCATCATTAGCCGCTGGAGCTAAAAAAGAGACTGTGGCAGGCTTATTAGTCGCTCCAGAAGAAAATATTGTTCGCTGTCCGTGAAGATTTAAACACAGGTCGGGATTAAATGCCTTATAGGTCCTTATTAAGGCTTTCATCTCAGGTTGAGACTGCGCAACAGCGTCTCGATTTAAATCGACTTCATTCGCGTTTAAACGAGTATAGCGCGATGCACCGTCTGGACTAAGCTGAAAGATAATCTGCAATTTTAACTGCTTTAATAGCCTAGCCCCTTCTGAGGTATTGATTAAGTGATCAACAAGGTCTAAAGAGGCTTTAGTCGTCGTTGTTTCGTTCCCATGCATTTGTGACCAGGCAAGGATCTTGTAGGCTCCATCCCCTAAGATAAGACTGTATATAGGACGATTTTCTACCGAATAGCCTATCACCTCTAGTGCTTTGTCGCACTTTAAATTAATGAGTGCCTTCATTAAGTCAGAGGGTGGGAAATACATTAACACTGCTTTGTTTTTCATGTTACAAAAGTATACTATTGATTGTTTTCATTTGTAAACTCTAATATATTACAAGTGTATACTATTTATGGTGTTTGATGTATACATCTGACTACAAAAACGGTTCAAATAACGTTATTATATTGTAACTATATTATAATCAGTGTTTAAAATTATATTTTAGAGAATTCACTTTAATAAAAATAGCTCTAATTTAAGTTATTGATTACTGTAAATTCTTTATATATTGCAGTATATCTTATATATGTTAACAGTGTTAAACACGTCGGGGCTGATTGATCGGATTAAAGAAGTAATGGAGCAACATGAATTAAATGCTTCCTCTTTTGCGGAGACCATAGGGGTGCAGCGTTCTAGTATTTCGCATATACTCTCTGGTAGAAATAAACCTAGTTTAGAATTTTTAGCCAAAATCGAAGCCGCTTTTGAAGAAGTAAGCTTTGAGTGGCTTTTAAAAGGCAAGCCGAATAAAGCGCCTATTTCAAGCCCTTCCCCTACTCTGTCTCAAATATCGCCAGGAAATGAAACGGTAAAAACTCCACAAAACAGTATTGAAAAGACCTTCTCTTCACCTGCAAGTGATGATATCATCAGAATTGTTCACTATTATGCTGATGGGAGTTTTGATAGCTTTTTTAAAAGGTAGTATTTTTACATCCTATGAAAAAAATATTCCTTCTACTACTTTGTACCTTAATGATAAGTTGCTATTCTGTTGAAAGAGATTGCCAAGACTTTCATACTGGCACCTTTCAGTTTCAACAAATTATAGGAGATGAATTACATACCTCTACTTTTTTAAGGACACAAGACTTAGAGGTGGAGTATTTTAAATCAAATATAGATTCTGCTAGTATTCGATGGATCAATCCTTGTGAGTGCATCTTGACAAAACTCAATCCTATCTCAAATCAAGATAAACGTCCCATTGCGATAAAAATCATCTCAACTTCAGAAAAGGAGTATGTTTTTGAGTACGCTCTGGTCGGAGACCAAAAAAATAAGCAAAGAGGTGTTATTCAAAAAATAAGTGACGAATTAGTTACTCCTTAAAATTCTAATTTTGTTTGCGGAGCATCATCTTCCTCGATAGCTTCTGGATCATTAACCTCCACCTGTTCTACTGGAGTAGGTTCTGGAGATTCATACGGAAGACTTTCTTTTAACGAGATGTTTTTCACTTTTTTATCCGTCAATTGGTTTCCTAAAGCTTTGTAACTTTTCACGCCAATAAAATCTTCTACATTGATCACTTTATTTGGGATAGGATCTGCTCCTCTTGGCTTGATAAATTCAATCTCAATTATGGGTCGCCATTCAGTACTGACAAAAATGAGGGTTCCATCTTCTTTAATAAAGACATCTTCTTTGTTTTCATTTTCAATTAAGAAGCGCTTGATAAAGTAACGCTCCTTTTCTTGATCGAAATAAACCGCGGTAATGGGTTTGGTTTTAACCCATCTTTCTAACACCAATGGTACTTGATTAAAGTGTAGCTCCATTTGTGGAGTGACCGTTTTAGACTCTCCTTTATCATTGACAATCAATAATTTATCTTCACCTCTAAAAGCCCCTAATAAATCCCCTCTTTCGTCGAGATTGAGTTTTAGCACAGTGCTGTCAAACCAGATTCTTCTTGGCTTAAGGGTAGATACTCCTTTCTCTTTGAGCTCAACTTTTAAGACATTGTATTTCGTAACAATATTACCTTTAACCCCACGGCCTTTGATTTGTAAGTCAGCAAAGTCTAATTCCCATTTGAGTTTTTTGGCTTGCCCTGTATTGCGCAATACAACCGTAACAATTTCTGCTTCACCATTAGGATTCGCACTAAAGTACAAGAGATGAGACCCTGCTCTACCTTGAGTAATATCGTACATTTTATCACGGGTTACTCCAGTAACGGCAAAACGTTTAATATAGGAAGTACCTAGTTTCCCGTCTTTATAAATCGCATTATAAATAGTGCGACTATCTTTCTTCTTAAAGACGGCAACATGGATAATATCTTTTTCGACAAAGACCTTACTGTCAACTTTAACAACTTGCATTTTTCCAGAACGGGTAAATACAATTAAATCGTCTATGTCTGCACAATCACAAACATATTCGTCTCTTTTTAAAGAAGTTCCCACAAAACCTTCTTCTCTATTCACATAGAGTTTAGTGTTTCTAACAACAACTTTTTTAGCATCGACATCGTCAAAGGTGCGGATCTCAGATTTACGCTCCTTTCCTTTTCCATAATCTTTTTTAAGTTGACTAAAATAATCTATGGCATAGTCAATAAGATTATCCAGATTGTTTTTAACCGCAGCAATATCTTCTTCTAAGGCTTCTATACGTTGCTGAGCTTTATCGATATCAAATTTAGAGATACGCTTAATTCTAATCTCTGTCAATCGAACCAGATCTTCTTCAATTACAGGGCGCTTTAAATGAGCAATATGAGGCTTAATCCCCTCATCTATTGCTTTTAGCACGCCTTCCCAGGTTTCCTCTTCCTCAATTAAACGATAAATTTTATTTTCAATAAATATGCGTTCTAAAGAAGCATAATGCCATTGATTCTCTAGTTCTTGAAGTCTGTACTCAAGTTCTTTCTTTAATGTATTAACCGAAGTGTCTGTTGAGATTTTTAACATCTCTGACACCCCAATAAATTTAGGTTTATGGTCAATAATAATACAGCCTAAAGGCGAAATAGATGATTCGCAAGCCGTAAACGCATACAATGCATCTATGGTCTTATCCGGTGAAATACCATTGGGTAAATGGACTAAAATCTCTACTTCTGCCGCAGTATTATCTTCAATTTTTTTGATTTTAATTTTGCCCTTATCATTGGCTTTTAAAATCGAATCAATCAAAGAAGAAGTTGTTGTACTAAAAGGTATTTCATGAATAACTAAAGTATTCTTATCTCGCACACTAATTTTTGCGCGTACCCGAACTTTTCCGCCGCGAACACCATCGTTATAATTTTGAACATCAATTACTCCTCCTGTTTGAAAATCTGGATAGAGGGTGAACTTCTTCCCTTTTAAGTAAGCAATACTCGCTTGTAATAACTCATTAAAATTATGCGGCAGAATTTTTGTCGATAGTCCTACTGCAATCCCTTCGGCCCCTTGGGCCAACAATAAAGGAAATTTAACTGGTAAGTGAACGGGTTCGTTCTTTCTCCCGTCATAAGAAAGTTGCCAGTCGGTTACTTTTGGACTAAAAACAACTTCAAGTGCAAATTTTGACAAACGGGCTTCAATATATCGTGACGCTGCTGCGCGGTCCCCAGTAAGAATATTCCCCCAGTTTCCCTGCATATCAATCAAGAGATCTTTTTGGCCTATTTGCACCATTGCATCTGCAATACTCGCATCCCCATGAGGGTGGTACTGCATGGTATGTCCCACGATATTAGCCACTTTGTTATAGCGACCATCGTCTAGGTCTTTCATCGAGTGAAGAATCCTTCTTTGCACGGGTTTGAATCCGTCTGAAATAGCAGGAACAGCACGCTCAAGAATTACATAAGAGGCATAGTCTAAGAACCAATCTTTGTACATGCCAGTTACCTTGACTAAAGATTCGTTATCAGGATTATCGGGCGTTACTTCATAGAATTCTTTTTCTTCCATACTATGCGTCCAATTCGGCTAAATCTAGTTCAACTTTAAGATTATTGATGATAAACTCTTGTCTGTTCGGTGTATTTTTTCCCATATAGAATTCTAACAATTGTTCTATGGTCGTCCCTTTATCTAACATGACTGGATCTAATCGAATGTCTTCACCAATAAAATATTGGAATTCATCTGGCGAGATTTCACCTAATCCTTTAAATCGAGTAATCTCTGCTTTTCCACGTAATTTATTGATTGCATTGACTCGCTCTTGTTCAGAATAACAATAGATGGTTTCCTTTTTATCACGCACCCTAAAGAGAGGTGTTTGTAAAATGTATAAGTGCCCTTCTTTGATGAGTTCTGGAAAGAATTGCAAGAAAAAAGTAATGAGTAGCAAACGTATATGCATCCCATCAACATCTGCATCTGTTGCGATAACTATATTGTTATAACGCAGGTCTTCCAGGCCGTCTTCAATATTTAGGGCAGCTTGCAAGAGATTGAATTCCTCGTTTTCATAGACGATTTTTTTCGTCATTCCGTAAGTATTCAACGGTTTTCCTCTAAGGCTAAATACCGCCTGGGTATTGACATCACGAGATTTTGTAATCGATCCACTTGCAGAATCTCCCTCTGTAATAAACAGGGTTGAATCTAGGCGACGATCCTTTTTAAGGTCCCCTAAATGCACCCTACAATCCCTTAGTTTTTTATTGTGTAAGCTGGCTTTTTTAGCGCGTTCTCTGGCGAGCTTTCTAATCCCTGAAAGTTCTTTACGCTCTTTTTCTGCCTGCAATATTTTTCTTTGGATACTGGCAGCGACTTCTTGATTCTTGTGCAAGAAATTGTCCAACTGTGTCCCCACAAACTCATTGATATAGGAACGAACGGTGGGCATATTCCCCCCCATATCTGTAGAACCTAGTTTTGTTTTTGTTTGAGATTCAAAAACAGGCTCCATTACCTTTATACTTACGGCTGCTATAATGGATTTTCGAATATCAGCAGCGTCATAACTCTTCCCAAAAAATTCTCTGATGGTTTTGACATAAGCTTCGCGAAAGGCGGCTTGGTGCGTCCCCCCTTGAGTGGTATTTTGTCCGTTAACAAAGGAGTGATATTCTTCGCTATACTGAGATTTACTGTGGGTCATAGCCACTTCAATGTCCTCTCCTTTTAAGTGGATAATAGGATAAAGCAAATCGCTTTCATTGATTTGATCTTCTAAAAGATCTTTCAGTCCGTTTTCTGAAAAATACTTTTCTCCATTAAAATCTATGGTTAATCCCGGGTTGAGATATACATAGTTTTTAATCATCTTAACGATATATTCTGCTCTATATTTATAGTGCTTAAAGATGGATCCATCAGGAATAAAACTCACCTTAGTTCCTCTTCTAGCTTTAGAAGGAGTTAAGTCACTTTCGCTAATGAGCGAGCCAAATTCAAAAGAGGCGCTTTTTGATTGCTCATCTCTTATGGATTCAACGATAAAAGAGGAGGATAAAGCGTTCACAGCTTTTGTCCCTACCCCATTAAGTCCAACAGATTTCTTAAAAGCACGAGAGTCATATTTCCCCCCAGTATTCATTTTAGAAACTACGTCAACTACTTTTCCAAGCGGTATACCACGACCATAGTCACGCACAGAAACTTGACTCTCTGTTATTTTGATTTCGATGGTTTTACCCGCCCCCATGACAAACTCATCAATACAGTTGTCGAGTACTTCTTTGATCAAAATATAAATCCCGTCGTCTGAGGAGGAGCCATCTCCTAACTTCCCGATGTACATACCGGGACGCATACGGATATGCTCTTTCCAATCAAGGGAGCGTATATTATCTTCGGTATATTGTGCTTTTTCAGCCATAGTGCAGAAATGCTAATATAAAAGGTTCAAAGAGTTTGCGCTATATCAATAGCGCTAAAAAAATTAACATATCGTCGTTGAAAACTATTAATCGCTTGGTTCTAAAGTTTTTCCACGCTAACGTTGAGCGAGATAGGCCACAATATTTTGCTCTATTCTCGTTTCAATCTGCTCAAGATTTGCTTTTTCAAAACTTTTCCCTGTAATGTTTTCGTATAATTCGATGTACCTGTTCGAGACTTCTGTTATGTATTCATCTGACATATCTGGAACACTTTGGCCTTCTAGGCCTTGAAAACCATTTGCAATAAGCCATTGACGTACAAACTCTTTAGACAATTGTTTTTGCGGTTCATTTGCAGCTTGCCTTTCGCTATAGCCTTCGGCATAAAAATAACGAGAAGAATCTGGGGTGTGAATTTCATCAATTAAAACGATTTTGCCCTCTGCTGTTTTGCCAAATTCATATTTGGTGTCTACTAAGATTAGTCCTTTTTGGGCAGCTAATTCTGTTCCTCTTTGGAATAAGGCGCAGGTGTACTTTTCAAGTTGAATATAATCTGATTCGCGCACAATGCCTTGGCGAATAATCTCTTCTCTTGAAATATCTTCGTCATGTCCTTCTTCGGCTTTCGTTGCCGGGGTGATAATAGGGACCGGAAAAGCATCATTTTCTTTCATCCCGTCTGGCATTTCAACTCCGCACAATAGGCGTTTACCCGCCTTGTATTCTCTTGCTGCATGCCCAGACATATAACCACGAATCACCATTTCAACTTTAAAAGGCTCACATCGCTTCCCAACAGATACACAAGGATCTGGGGTAGCTTCTAGCCAGTTAGGGACGATGTCTTTTGTGGCATCGAGCATTTGCGTGGCAATTTGATTGAGGATTTGTCCTTTGTAGGGAATACCCTTTGGCATCACTACATCAAAAGCCGATAAACGATCTGTGGCTATCATAACTAAAAGATCATCTTCAAGGCTAATGACTTCGCGCACTTTGCCAGTATATTTATGAGTTTGCCCCGGAAGGGTAAAATTAGTTGCTAAAAGGCTGTTCATTAATTCTGGTGTTCTATATGCTTGTAAGCATCAATTACTTTTTTAACCAGTCTGTGACGAATCACATCGCGGTCATCAAGATGTAAAATTCCGATTCCTGAAGTCTCTTTCAAAATTAAAAGAGCTTCTTTTAATCCAGAAATCACCCTGCGTGGTAAATCAATTTGTCCTGGGTCGCCAGTGATGATAAATTTAGCATTGGGTCCCATACGCGTTAAAAACATTTTCATCTGGGCATGGGTGGTGTTCTGCGCTTCGTCAAGAATCACAAATGCATTGTCTAAGGTCCTACCGCGCATAAAAGCTAGTGGAGCGATTTGAATGGTTCCTTTTTCTAAATGTGAGGCTAGACGTTCTGCAGGAATCATATCCCTTAATGCATCGTAAAGCGGTTGCATATAAGGATCTAATTTCTCTTTCATATCTCCAGGAAGGAAACCTAAGTTTTCCCCAGCTTCTACTGCAGGTCTAGTCAAGATAATACGCTTGACTTGTTTTTCTTTTAAGGCCTTAACGGCCAAAGCTACACTGGTATAAGTTTTTCCAGTTCCGGCAGGTCCAATGGCAAAAAGCATGTCGTTTTTCTTACTCAATTGAACCAACTTTTGCTGATTAAGGGTTTTAGCTTTAATAATCCTTCCCCCTATACCGTGTAAGATAAAAGCCTCTTTTTCGTTTGTTGCTTCATAGTCTTTTGAACCGTCAGCAGTGAGAATGAGTTCTATGGTTGTTTGATCAAGACTATTGAATTTTCCAAAGTGAGCAACGAGCATATCCACCCGTTTTTCAAACTCTTCTAAAATTTCTTCTTCCCCTAATGCTTTAAGCTTATTTCCACGTGCAATGATTTTAATCTTAGGAAAATAGGCACGCAAGTGTTCAATAGTTTTGTTTTGTTCCCCAAAAAAATCTTGTGGGTTTACCTCGCTTAATTCAATTTCAATTTCGTTCAATAGCTTTTTAATTAACGATTATACGCTCAGTTTTGTAAGTTTGTATTCAAATTTACGTTTTTCGTTCCAAACAAAATAAATAAAAAAAACTTTATGTCGATTATCACTTTGACGACCGATTTTGGGCATAAAGACTATTTTGTCTCTGTTACAAAGGCGGCGTTACTTCAAGAGGCACCTAACACTACTGTAGTAGATGTATCACACGAGATAAGTCCTTTTAATCACACAGAAACAGCCTACATTCTTAAAAATGCTTACAAGAGTTTTCCAAAGGGAAGCATCCATATTGTAGGGGTAGATTCAGAATTATCTCCTGAAAATAATCATATCGTAATGCTCTTTGATGGGCATTATTTCATTGGGGCAAATAACGGTATCTTCTCATTGATCATTGAAGAAATGAAATACGAGAAGTTAGTAGAGATTAACATACACAATACCATACTGTCTACCTTCCCGGTACTCGATATATTTGTCAAAGTAGCCGGGCATTTATCTAGAAAAGGATCCATGGATGTTATTGGGAAGCCCCTCAAGCAACTCAAAGAAATGGTAGGAGTTAAACCGGTAATTAACGATAGTAGCACACAAATAATTGGAAGTGTCATTTATATTGATAATTTTGGCAATGTTGTAACGAATATAAAAAAATCAACCTTTTTGGACATACAAAAAACACGTCCTTTTACGATCTATGCGCAAAGTGTCAAGTTTGAACATATTTATGATTCTTTTGCTGCAGCGATTAACTTTTCTATCCCAAAAGAAAATAGAGAGGAAGACGGTAAAAAGATTGCATTATGGAATGCAGCTGGGCATTTAGAGCTTGCGATGTACAAGAGTAATCCTTTGAAAGTAGGAAGTGCGCACAGTTTGTTTGGATTAGATTTTAGAACCCCTATAACCATCGTTTTTAATTAATATGTGGAGCATTTATAAACGGGAATTACAAAGCTTTTTTTACACTCCGTTAGGCTATGTGTTGCTTGTAACTTTTTTACTTTTAAATGGCTTGCTACTGTGGATATTCCCATCGAGTTGGAATATTCTTGATGCTGGTTTTGGGGATATAAACTTATTTTTTGAACTCAATCCATGGCTCTTTATTTTTTTACTTCCTGCGCTAGGAATGAAATCCTTTTCTGAAGAAATTAAAGCGGGAACACTTGAATTGCTTTTGACAAAACCCATTAGCATCACTCGTCTTATTGCTGGAAAGTTTTTAGCGCTTTATACCATTTTATTGATCGCCTTGAGTGTATCGCTTTTTTACTTTCTTCAGTTAGAAGGTTTACTGTTAGAAAACAACAGCCTTGACTGGGGGGTATATTGTGGTTCTTTACTGGGTTTATCCCTTTTAGCAGCCTCGCTTACCGCCATTAGCTTGTGGGCATCAACTCTGGTAGATAGTGCTTTCTCTGCCTTTATGATTGCAGTTTTTGTTAGTATTTTTCATTTTTATGGTTGGAACCAAGTAGCAGATTTATTTACAAATTATTCTACTTATATCGCTTTAAAAAGCATTGGGCTTCAATATCATTATGGCGAGTTAAACAAAGGGATTATTCGACTTTCTAATGTTTGTTATTTAATACTCCAAAGTTTGTTTTTCCTTTTTTGGACTAAGATAAATATTAAAAATAGATGTCAATGATGCAACGTTTTGATATTTATCGTCTCCTTGCGGCAGTGGGAATTATACTCCTTCTGATGCAAGTTTTATTTTTCTTTAACTCACAATGGGACTTGACCTTGGATCAACGTTATACCCTTGCTGATAATACAGTTGAAATTACACAATCCATCGAGCAACCAATTCTTATTGATGTAATGTTAGGCGGGGATCTTCCTGCCAACTATCAACGTTTAAGAACTGAATTGACCATACTCTTAAAGCAAATAAGTGAGCAAAATGAATTGATTCAATACAACTTTGTCGATCCTTTTGATGGAGTAGAAAACAAAGAAGGATTAATTGAGGAGTTATACCGCTATGGGCTTGCGCCCGAAGTTGAAATTGATCGAGAAAATCAATCTACAGATCAAACCATTGTTGTTCCATGGATGATTTTAAACATTCAGGATAATTCTACATTTGAAAGTAAATCCATTCGTGTTTCGCTTTTACAGAAAAACCTAGGCGATACTGCTGAAGAGCGCATCGAGCAATCTATCCAGCAACTAGAATACAATTTAACCGATGGCTTCCACCGCTTGTTTTTAAAAGAGAAAAAAAGTATTGCTGTAATTAACTCTCACAATGGCAGTTCTGACTTACAACTGGCGAGCTTACTGCAAAGCCTTGTTCCCTATTACAGTTTGGCCTCTTTTGACCTAAAAGCCTTTCCGGCACAGCCGTCAAAAACCTTAGAAAACCTCAATCGATTTGATCTTCTATTTGTCGCTAATCCGACAAATGAATTCACATCCGAAGAGAAGTTTATGCTAGATCAATTCACGCAAAACGGGGGAAATAGTCTTTTTATGATTGATCCAGTTAAAATTGCCCAAGACAGTCTTTTTTCCATCAAGGGCAATGCGATTGCTATACCAACAGACATTGGCTTAGATGAGCTTTTCTTTAAGTATGGAGCGAGACTAAACAAAGACATTGTGACAGATTTATTCAGTGCTCCTATCGTCCTAGCACAAGGAGAAAACGCTTCGTCGGAATATCGACCCTATCCCTGGATATACCATCCTTTAGTAGAACCCAACGCAGAGCATCCTATAGGTAGCGCTGTAGGAAATGTATTGCAGCAATTTGTCAGCTCTATTGACACCTTAAAAAATCAAACAAAAAAGACCATCTTACTTAGCACTTCTAATCGCTCTAAAGTGAGAAAGCCTCCCTTTATGATTGCTCTTGAAGAAGCAACAAAACCCATTAAGCCAACAAATTTTGAGGATAAAAGCAATATTACTGGAGTTTTAATAGAAGGAAAATTTCCTTCTTTGTTTCAAAATAGAATTGCACCATTTACTTGGGATAAAACAGCAGATACTCGCCCTGCAAAAATGGCTATTTTCTCTGATGGAAATATGGGAGAAAATCAATTAGACAAAGGGAATCCGCTTGAATTAGGCTATGATAAATGGACCAATAACCTTTATGCAAATAAGCAATTATTGCAAAACACTGTTCATTACCTTATGGGAGAAAACAAACGTCTAATCTTACGCTCAAAAGAAATTCGCTTAGCCTTTTTAGATCAAACGCTTGTTGCTGAAGAAAAAGAAAAAATTCAGACTGTGATTTTCGCTTTACCGCTAGCCGTTTTGGCCTTAATAGGCCTCTTATTTAGCAGTCTTCGTAGACGTGTTTATCGTCGATAACTTTTCATAAGTTTCTTTTTGTATTGCTTTGTTTTAAGATATATTTGAATGTATAAAATTTAGACTTATGAAGTTTATCATCTCAAGTAATCAACTGCTTAAACAACTACAAATATTAGGGGGTGTGATCAATAGCTCAAACACCTTACCTATTTTAGATAACTTTTTATTTGAACTCAATCAAGACCGATTGACCATTACTGCTTCTGATCTAGATACAAGCATGTCTTCTAGTCTTTCAGTTGAATCAACTGATACAGGTAATATTGCTGTTCCAGCACGTTTATTGCTTGATACCTTAAAAACCTTTCCAGAGCAGCCCCTTACTTTCACGGCAGAAAACAATGCCATTGAAATAAGCGCTAATAATGGAAAATACAGCCTAGCCTATTTGTCTGGGGAGGAATTCCCAAAAGCTGTTCACCTTAAAGATCCTAGCAAAACTGTCATTATGGGGGATACCCTTGCAAATGCCATCAATGCTACTCTTTTTGCGTCTGGGAATGATGATTTAAGACCTGTGATGAGCGGAGTCTTTTTCCAGTTTTCGACAGAAGGCTTGACTTTTGTTGCGACAGATGCACACAAATTAGTCAAATACACCAGATCTGACGTTACCGCTTCTGGTACTGCAGAATTTATCATGCCGAAAAAAGCCTTGCAAATCTTAAAAGGAATTTTACAAGGCAGCGAAGAGGATATCAATATAGAATACAACGATACAAACGCCCAATTTACTTTTGCTAACACTAGCTTAAATTGCCGTTTAATTGAAGGGAAATATCCTAATTATGAGGCGGTTATCCCAAAAGAAAACCCAAATGTACTAACCATACACCGGGAAACTTTATTGAATTCACTGCGTCGTGTGAGTATTTTCTCTAACAAAACCACCTATCAAATTCGATTGAAAATCGCTGGAGCAGAATTAAATATTTCTGCAGAAGATTATGACTTTAGCAATAAAGCCGAAGAGCGTTTAAGCTGTAGTTATATTGGAGATGATATGCAAATAGGCTTTAATTCACGTTTTTTAATTGAAATGCTCAATAATCTAGGTGCAGAAGAAGTTTCTTTATCGATGTCTATGCCTAACAGAGCTGGAATCATCACTCCCCTAGATGATGTTGAAGAAGGAGAACACATTACCATGCTAGTCATGCCTGTAATGTTAAACGACTAAATGTTTCTATAAGTCTATAAAAAAAGGCTCATAATATGAGCCTTTTTTTATGTGATAAAGTTGCTAAGCTTAAGCTACAGTTATCGAAGCCGACATACGCTTATAAATCCCTTTTTCTAATTTTTCTCTAATGGCAGAAAATGCATCTAAGGTAATGGCTACATCTTCTAGGTTGTGAGAAGCAGTAGGGATCAAACGCAATAGTATTAATCCTTTTGGAATCACAGGATAAACGACGATAGAACAAAAGATACCGTAGTTTTCACGCAAATCTTTCACCAATACCATTGCTTCTGGAATACTCCCTTTTAGATATACTGGTGTAACACAACTTTGTGTAGTTCCTATATCAAAACCACGTTCTTTTAGACCATTTTGTAACGCATTGACATTCTCCCATAATTTGGCTTTAAATTCTGGCCGAGAACGCAACATATCTAAACGTTTTAAGGCACCTTCAACTAAAACTGATTGCAGAGATTTTGCAAACATTTGAGAGCGCATATTGTACTTTAAGAAGTCAATGATTTCTTTATCTGCTGCAATAAAAGCACCAGTTGAAGCCATCGACTTAGCAAATGTGGCAAAGTAAACATCAATATCAGCTTGTATGCCTTGCTCTTCTCCAGCACCAGCACCTCTTTCTCCTAATGTTCCAAAACCATGAGCGTCATCGACCAATAGTCTAAATTGGAATTGCTCTTTTAAAGCAACAATTTCTTTTAAACGACCTTGTTCTCCTCTCATTCCAAAAACTCCTTCAGAGATCACTAATATCCCTCCTCCAGTCTGTTCTGCTACCTTAGTTGCGCGAACAAGATTCTTTTCAAGGCTTTCGATATCATTGTGTTGATAGGTAAATCGCTTTCCGGGATGTAAACGAACCCCATCAATAATACATGCATGGGCATCAACATCATAAACGATCACATCATTTTTAGACACTAAAGTATCAATGGTAGATAAGATACCTTGGTACCCAAAGTTGAGTACATAAGCGGCTTCTTTTTCTACAAATTCTGCTAACTCACGTTCTAATTGTTCATGTAAATCTGTGTGTCCAGACATCATACGTGCCCCCATAGGGTAGGCAGATCCATATTTTGCTGCAGCTGCAGCATCAACTTCACGGATTTCGGGTTGGTTTGCTAATCCCAAGTAGTCATTGACACTCCATGTAATAACTTCTTTTCCATTAAATTTCATTCTGTTTGAAATCGGTCCTTCCAACTTTGGAAAAACAAAATAACCTTCAGCTACTGAAGCCCATTTTCCTAAAGGGCCTTTGTTTTCTAGTATACGCTCAAATAAATCTTTCATCTGCCTCTTCTTTCTTGTGCTAAACACTATTGTATATATTCAACTTTTTTAGGGTTTTCTGCGTGATCAGAATCAAAGAAACCTTGCTCTTTCATCCATTTATCACTGTAAATTTTACTCATATACCGCGAACCGTGATCTGGGAAGATCGCAACAACTTTAGTGTTTTCATCAAACTCCCCTTCTTCATTTAATTGCTTAATTGCTTGAACAGCGGCTCCACAAGTATAACCCACAAACATTCCTTCCTTTTTGGTTGTTTCTCTTGCGGTGTGGGCGCTTTCTTCGTCACTTACTTTGACAAACTTATCGATTACATCAAAGTTTGTAGCGGTTGGAATTAAGTTTTTCCCCAAGCCTTCTATGCGATAAGGATAGATCTCTTTAGGGTCTAACTCCTGGGTTTCGTGATATTTCTTCAAAACCGAACCATAGGCATCTACACCGATGATTCTAATATTGGGGTTTTGCTCTTTCAAATATTTAGCGCTTCCAGAGATTGTACCTCCGGTTCCACTACACGCAACAAGATGAGTTATTTCACCATTTGTTTGTTTCCATATCTCTGGACCAGTGGTATTATAATGCGCTTGTGCATTTAAGTCATTAAAATATTGATTGATATAAACCGACTCTTTGGTTTCTTGATGAATGCGCTTAGCTACTTGATAATATGATCTTGGGTCGTCTGCTTTAACATTTGCTGGGCATACATAAACTTTTGCTCCCATGGAGCGCAACATATTGATTTTATCTTCAGAGGACTTTGAACTAACTGCCAAAATACAGTCATAGCCTTTGATCATAGAAACCATAGCTAAACTAAAACCGGTATTCCCAGAAGTAGTTTCAATGATGGTGGTGTTTTCTTTGATAAGTCCCTTACGTTCTGCTTCTTCAATAATATGAAGTGCAATACGGTCTTTATTAGAATGCCCCGGATTAAAGGCCTCCCACTTGGCATAAAAGTTACCTTTAAAGCCTTTAACTACCTTCTTGAGTTCTACTAATGGTGTATTTCCTACTAGGGATAATAAATTGGGAACTGATTGTATACCTGATGACATATCTTGGTTATGTTTGGACAAACCAGTGCAAATTTAATTAAAAAATATTAGTTATCTGTATTCTCTAGCGCAAGAAGAAAAGCATACTTTTTCGCCGTTTCTTTTAGTCCTTGAAATCTACCAGAAGCTCCCCCATGACCAGCAGTCATATTTGTATCTAAAAACAAAACAGTATTATCCTCTTTATGCAGTCGCAAACGTGCTACCCACTTAGCTGGCTCCCAATATTGTACTTGAGAATCATGTAAACCCGTAGTTACTAATAAATTTGGATAAGCTTGTTTTTTAACATTATCATAAGGAGAATATGACTTGATATAATGATAGTATTCTTCATTATTAGGATTTCCCCATTCGTCATACTCACCCGTTGTCAGTGGGATACTTTCATCAAGCATGGTCGTAACTGCATCTACAAAAGGTACCGCTGCAATAACCCCCTTATACAATTGAGGCGCATCATTGACAATAACCCCCATTAACAATCCTCCTGCTGAGCCTCCGTAAGCATACAAATGTTTTTCACTCGTCATCCCTTGCTCAATTAAATATTGTGAACAAGCGATAAAATCAGAAAAGGTGTTTTTTTTCTTTAACATTTTACCATCGTCATACCACTTTCTACCCATGTATTCTCCCCCGCGAACATGTGCAATTGCAAAAGCAAATCCTCTGTCTAATAAGCTTAAACGAGTGGTAGAAAATCCAGGATCAATTGTTGAACCATAAGATCCATAGGCATATTGCAGTATAGGGGTCTCTGGTGTTAAGGCAGTATCTTTTCTATAAACCAGTGAAATAGGAACTTTCACTCCGTCTTTAGCGTTTGCCCATAGGCGTTTAGATAAATAGTTGTTTTTATCGAACTTCCCACCTAATACCTCTTGTTCTTTAAGAATGGTCTGGGTTTTATCTTTCATATCAAATTCAATCACACTAGATGGTGTCGTCATTGAATTATAGACATAACGCAGCTTTGTGGTGTCAAAATCAATATTAGTTGAAGTGTAAACCGTGTAGGTTTCCCCTTCTAATGGTAAATAATAATCTTCTTGCTCATCCCATCTTTTGATGCGGATTTTGGCTAAGCCTTCAGCTCTTTCTGTTACAGTCCAGTATTCATTAAAAAGTTCTAAATCTTCGAGTAAAACATCTTCTCTATGTGCCAAAACTTCTTCCCAATTTTCCATTTGAGTAGCGGTAATTGGCGTCTTCATTACCTTGTAATTCTTTGCTCCATCTGCATTAGTAAAAATGTAGAAATGTTCTCCATAGTGTGAAATACTATACTCTAAATCTTCCTTTCTATCTTGGACAGTGGCAAAAGCCGAAAGCGGTTCATCTGCTTTGATGAATTGAAATTCTGTAGACAGCGTACTATAAGAACCTATAAAGATATAATCTTCTGATTTTGATGTAGTCACATAACAAGAAAAGGTCTCATCTTCTTCTTTAAAAACCAATTCACTCTGTGCATTTAGATCCGCTAAAGTATGGCGATATATTGCTTCTGATCTAAGTGTGGTAGGGTTTTTTATTGTGTAAAAAAAGTGATTATTATCTTTTGCCCATGCGCTACCACCGGTACTATTTACAATAGAGGTGTCAAAAATTTCTCCCGTAACTAAATCTTTGACTTTAAGTACATATTGACGTCTTGAAACAGTATCAATTCCAAAGATGGCCTTAGTATTATCTGGACTTATATTAATACCTACAAGGCGGAAATAATCTTGCCCTTTAGCCATTTCATTACAATCAAATAAGATTTCTTCTGGAGCGGTTAAGCTATCTTTCTTACGGATATAAATAGGATAGTCTTGTCCTTTTTCATAACGGGTGATATACCAGTAATCATTATAAAAGTAGGGCACAGAATTGTCCTCTTCCTTAATACGTCCCTTCATCTCTTTAAATAACTTATCCTGGAGTGGTACTAATTGTTGAGTTGACTTTTGATAATAATCATTTTCGCGTTCTAGGTAATCAATCACCTCTGGGTTTTCACGTTCTTTAAGCCAATAGAACTCATCCATCCTAATATCATCGTGCATTTTGTGCTGATAGGGTTTTTGATCGGCTAAAGGTGGGGTAAGCGAAGCATCTGGTTTCATTTCTGGTGGAGTATTTTTACAAGCAATTGTCAATAATGAAAAAAGCAAAATTAAGCCTTTAACATTAGCATAAACTGGATAAGGAGCATTATTCATCATGATATTAAAATTTAAAATTGTTTTAAACAGTTCAACACATAATCGTGCTGTACATCGGTATAATCCCGATGGGTGACAAAGCGCAATTTCCCTGAACCCATACTGATTAACTTAACTCCATTTTTTTGCATATAAGTCATAAAATGTTCTTCTAATTGTGCAGAAGTCAATTCAAAAATAACAATATTTGTATCAACAGGAGCAAGATAATCAACACCATCAATCGCTAGTACTGCTTCACCTAGAGCTTTTGCCTTTTCGTGATCTTTTGCCATGGCATCCCAATGGTGATCTATCGCATAGCTTGCTGCCTGCGCTAAATAGCCTGCTTGTCGCATTCCCCCGCCTAAAATTTTCCTTATCCTAAGGGCTTTATCCATAAGCGCCTTTGAACCAACTAAAGCCGATCCTACTGGAGCACCTAATCCTTTGCTAAAGCAAACCGAAATCGTGTCAAAGTGAGTTCCATAAAAAGTCGGGGAAGTTTTTGTCGCAATCATCGCATTCCAGATTCTTGCTCCGTCTAAATGTAACGGCAGCTTTTCTTTTTTGCACAAGGTTGCGATACGCTTAATTTCCTCTGGATCATAGCAGGCTCCTCCCCCTTTATTGGTAGTGTTTTCTAATACCACTAAAGCTGTTTTAGGAGAATGATAAAAATCTGCAAGGTTAATACGCTGTTGAATTTGATCTGCGGTAATGCGCCCTCTTTCTCCCACAATGGTAGCACAAGAAACTCCACTATTAAAACTCACACCACCCCCTTCATAATTAAATACATGGGCATAGTGATCGCAAATCAATTGCTCTCCGGGGTTTGTATGAAGCTTGATCGCCGTTTGATTTGCCATAGTCCCAGAGGGAAAAAATAAAGCAGCCTCTTTTCCGAATAGCTGAGCAACTTTGGCCTCTAAAGCATTTATACTGGGATCTTCTTTAAAAACATCATCTCCAACTTCGGTTTGCAACATCTGCTGCAACATTTCTTTAGAGGGGCGCGTGACTGTATCACTAATTAGGTTTACTTGCATATTTATTTACATCCTAGGCCACTCCCAATCGGAGAGCCATCTGGTATTTTTGGCGAAACTAAAGGTTGAAGCTCTGCTGGTTGTTCAAAATAATTTTCAATGCTATTGCGGTAGTAATTTCCATAAGGATGAGTACGTTGATCCTTAAACCAAGTCGATAAAGCGAATAAGCTTTCATGGACCTCTGCACGAACTGCATTAGGAATATTTGACGCTTGACCTAATTGCATCATATGCTTCAAAAGATTTCCTTGAACCACCAACTGAATCGCTTTGGCTTCGGTATCATATTGTTTCTGCTTAAAGCTGTCCTCGATCAAAAGGGTCAAAGTCTCTTTAAAGCCTAGTTGTTGCTCGTCAAAAGCTTTTTGCTGGACCAATCGTGCAGCCCTTTGTTCATTGAGTAGCATGGATAAAACAGCATCGCTTAAGGTATGGGCTGCGCCCAAAGCATCAAAGGTCAATCCTGTTTGCGTTGCAAAACTTTCTCGGCTTGCCCCATACCCAAAGGCATGTGGGGGCATCATTTTTCTAATGTGCGGTGGAATCCCCAGGGTCCCTTGATCTAAAGAATTTATTAAAGTTGCTAAGGCTTCTTTTTGAACGCGAGGCGCAACAGCTTTGACACCAATAGAAGAACCTCCTTTTACCCCATAATCATAATCTTGCCCACCGATCAATTTAACCACTCCTTCTAATTGGTAACGATGTAAAAAGTAAAGCGGAACCAATCGATCACGAAGCACAGACAAGGGCTCTCCTGTTTTTAATTGATCTGTAGAAAAGTTATTCATTGCGATTTGACGTACTGCTAAAAGGTGATTAAATTCTTCTACAACCATCTTTCCATTGTCCCATAGGTGCGCATAAGGATGTGCTCCCCCTATAGGTCGCGCATCGCGATCGGCAATAAAACGATGTCCTGCAGCATAACTCTCTTCTAAAATTTGATTTAAGGCAGCAGTTTCGTCAGCTCCATCGGGGAAATCACTGTAGGCATATTTTACCGTGACCTTATCCCAATCGCCAATTCCAACTGCATAAGCGTTTTGATAGCTTATTTGACCATCTTCAATGGCCAGGGTAGGATGAGGATAATCCATCACAGAAGCGCGCTCTTTTACACTAGCGGCAAAATTATGAGTGAAACCTAAAGTATGTCCTATTTCATGGGCAGATAATTGCCGTATTCTCGCTAAAGCCATCTGCAACATGGGATCATCATTTTCATCGTCTTTTGCATAAGGGCTATCTGTCAAGGCTTGTGCGATCATAAAGTCTTGTCGAATACGCAAACTTCCTAAACTTACATGGCCTTTTAAAATTTCGCCACTTCGGGGATCAACCACACTCGCCCCATAACTCCACCCACGGGTAGAGCGATGCACCCATTGGATCACATTATAGCGCACATCCATGGGATCGGCATCATCTGGTAATATTTTTAATTGAAAAGCATCTTTATATCCTGCAGCTTCAAAAGCCTGATTCCACCATTTTCCGCCTTCTAATAAGGCAGATCGAACAGGCTCTGGCGTTCCATTATCTAAATAATAAATAATCGGTTCAACGGCTTCACTCACCGCTGCATTAGGGTCTTTCTTTTCTAAGCGATGGCGCAGGGTAAACACTTTGCGGGTTGCCTCGTTTACTGGCGTAGAATAATCATTATAGCTAAAAGGAATCGCACCAGATCGAGGGTCAAACTTTCGCTGCTCAAAGGCCACCTCTGGTAGCTGTACAAAAGAGTGATGCTGGTGCACACTAACACTATTAGGAGACGGAGTCACCGAGCGAATCAAACCTCCTTGCGGACTTCCTTGAAAGGTAAGTAGCACGTCAAACTCACTGTTTTGTGGGAAATTCTTCGTGCGAGCTAAAGAAACCGCAGAACGGCTTTTATCCACAGAATAACTCCCTTGTTTACTGCGCTTCAAACGTTGAGATACACCATGGGCATCTTGCATCAAGAAAGGGGTTAAATCAATGGTATAATGAGTAGCCGTGGTATTTTTAATAGGAAAACCAAAAAGAACAGATTTGGCAAAAGCCTGCTCAATAGAAGCCTGCTCAAGTTCATTATCAGAAGTGCTACGGTAGTCTAAATTGGGCTGCACCAACATTAACTTATTTCCCATTTTTGTAAAATGAACTACCCGTTCATTACCCAATTGCCCTCGATCTAAGCCAATATCGTTACTGCCTATCCCAGCGCTTAAGCTATTGATGTATAAAAAAGATTGCTCCATTTGAGAAGCGCGATTTACTTTAAGTAAAATTTGGCCATTGGTTTGATCATAACTAAAGTCAAAAAAGCCTTGATAACTTTTTAGTGTCGAACTAACTGCCACGGCAGTCTTTTTCGCCTTCCGCCTTTTATTTTGGGCTTGACCCATAAAAAACACTAAACAAAGACTAAGCCCTATTATTGTCTTTAAACTCATACCGATTATTTATTCTAACAAGCTAAAAAAATATTTCAAACAAATAAAGAATCGCGAACTAAATTCTATTTTTACAAAAAATTAAATATGCTCACATCTGATCAACTTAAAGATCTGTTTGAACGCCTTGGTGCGTTAAGGAGGTATCTTTGACATTGATGCCAAAGAAATCCAAATTCGCAATCAAGAAGAAATAACCCTAGATCCTAACTTTTGGAACGACCCTAAAAAAGCCGAAACACATATGAAAGGCCTGCGTACCCTTAAAAAATGGGTCACAGACTATAATGGCGCAAAGCAATTAGGCGAAGACTTAGAAGTCCTCTATGAATTTTATAAGGCAGGCGAAGCGGAAGAAGACGAACTCAACACAACCCATCAAAAACTCTTGGGTGTACTCGAGGATATCGAATTTAGAAATATGCTCTCTGATGAAGGAGATGCTTTAAGTGCTGTCTTACAAATTACTGCAGGCGCCGGCGGAACAGAAAGTTGTGACTGGGCAGAAATGTTAATGCGCATGTATTTGATGTGGGCAGAAAAGCAGGGCTTTAAAATCAAAGAACTCAACCATCAAGCTGGAGATGTTGCAGGGATTAAAACCGTAACCTTAGAAATTGATGGAGACTTTGCCTTTGGGTGGTTAAAAGGTGAAAACGGCGTACATCGACTGGTACGCATCTCCCCATTTGATAGTAATGCAAAACGACATACTTCCTTTGCTTCTGTTTATGTTTACCCACTTGCAGACGATAGTATTGAAATCATCATTAACTCCTCTGAGATATCATGGGAAACCATGCGCTCTAGTGGTGCTGGAGGTCAAGGTGTAAATAAAATTGAGACCGCTGTACGTTTACGTCATGCCCCATCGGGGATTATGATCGAAAATTCTGAAACTAGATCACAACTCGAGAATAAAGCAAAAGCCATGCAATTGCTTAAATCGCAATTATACGAAATTGAGTTGCAAAAAAAGATGGCAGCCAGAGACGAAATTGAAGCTTCCAAAAAGAAGATTGAATGGGGATCTCAAATTCGCAACTATGTTATGCAACCCTATAAACTGGTCAAGGATGTTAGAACACAAACAGAAACCAGTGATGTAGATGGGGTACTTAATGGAAACATCGACGCATTTTTAAAAGCCTATTTGATGTTTATGGGACAAAAACCTGAATCGGACACTTTATAAATCAACCACGCATGAAATTAATCATTTACCATAATCCGCGTTGCAGAAAATCTAGAGAGGCTTTGCATCACCTTGAAACTACTTCACATGAATTGTCGATCATAAACTATTTTGAAACACCCTTAAAGAGTGATGATTTAGAGCAACTTATTCGTGCACTAGGAATTGAAGCGAAAAGCCTCATTCGAACCTCAGAAGCAATATGGAAATCTGAGTATAAAGGAAAAGAAATGACCGATAATGAGCTGGTTTCAGCAATGATTGAACACCCAAAATTGATCGAACGCCCCATTATTTCGAATGGAAAACAAGCGGTGGTTGCCCGCCCCCTAGAAAAATTGATAGATTTTTTAAAATAATTTCATTTGAGTGAAACTTTTTAGACAAAATGGAGTCTAATAAAAGTTAATAACTGCTAATGAAAAACACTATTGTACTATGCCTATCTTTAATGATGGGTAAAATAGCTTTTGCGCAACGTCCACAAAACTTTCAAAAACTTGCAAAAATCTCCCTAACGGGAAAAGTCATTGACCAAGAAACCCAACAACCCCTAGAATACGCTACCATAACCTTAAAAAATCTTCGTTTCCCCGATCGGCTGCAAGGAGGTATTACAAATGAAGAAGGGCAATTCAACTTCGAAATCTTCCCTGGTCGTTACACCATTACCACAGAATATATATCTTTTGAAAAAGACATCAAAGAGGGAGTCGTCCTGCGAGAGTCTAAAGATTTAGGCACTATTGCACTGGGGATGGAAGTCAATAGCTTAAATGAAGTAGAACTGGTCGCAGAACGTACCGAGGTAGAAATCCGCTTGGACAAACGCGTCTATAATGTAGGTAAGGACATCACCGTTCGCGGGGGTTCTGTCTCAGATGTCATGGATAACATTCCTTCTGTCTCGGTTGATGTTGAAGGGAATATTTCGCTTCGCGGAAATAACAATGTTCGCATTTTAATCAATGGCAAGCCCTCTGGTCTAGTGGGTTTATCTGGACCTGATGCCTTACGTCAACTTCCTGCAGAATCCATTGAACGTGTGGAAGTCATCACCTCTCCTTCTGCTCGCTATGAGGCCGCAGGAACCGCAGGTATTCTAAACATTATTTTAAAAAGAGAACAACTCGCCGGCTTTAATGGATCCTTTATCTTGAATGGTGGAGCCCCAACAAGCTATGGCGGATCGGCTTCTTTAAACTGGAGAAATAAAAAATTAAACATCTTTACCACTACTTCCTATAACAATGGAAAATCATTGGGAGGAGGAATTTTTAACAGTGAATACTTTAATGGTGATCAAGCCAGTACTTTCACTAACGAGACCAGAGATTACGACCGCAGTAGAGAGCGCTTCTTTATTAATCTAGGCGCAGAATACTTTTTTGATGACAACACCTCATTAACGTTGAGTGGGTTTTTAAGACGTTCAAATAATGAGAGTAATAACACTACTATCATTGAAGATTTAAACGCTGGCGGAAATGTTTTAAACCGATTAGGACGCTATCAAGATGAGACCGAAGAGGACAACTCTGGTCAATTCACAGCTAACTTCACCAAAAAATTCAATGATAAAGGGCATGAGTTAGTGATTGAATTTCAAGCCGAAGAAAGCAGTGAAGACGAATCTGATTTTGCCCTTAATACCAATGTATTTGATCAAGCTTCTTCAACAGAAGAAAAGCAAAAAAGACAATTACTGCAGTTAGATTATGTTTACCCCATTGATGAAAACACCCAATTTGAAACAGGTTTTCGTGGAAATTATAGCCAGCAAGACACAGATTATCAAGTATTTGACATTAATGGAAATGACAGAAACCTAAACACAAATCTGACCAATTATTTAGGTTTTACTCAAAATGTCAATGCTGCTTACACCCAGTTTGGAAAAAAAGTAAACAAATTCTCCTATCTCCTTGGGGTACGTATGGAGCATACTAAAATTGTGATTGATCAACGCACTGCTAATATTTATAAAGAAAAAAAATACACCGATTGGTTCCCAACAGTAAACCTATCCTATGAATTCAATGAAAAAGAGAATATCACTTTAGGGTACAGTAGAAGGATTAGACGACCGCGTTCTTGGTCGTTAAATCCTTTTCAATCATTAACCAGTTTGACCTTTTTCAGACAAGGAAATCCTAATTTAGATCCTTCCTATGCGAACTCTTTCGACTTTGGTTATCTTAAACGTTGGGAGAAATTCACCATAAATGGTTCAGTTTATTATTCTACTTCAAAACAAGTAATTACCCGTATAACAGAAGCTACCGGTACAATTGTAAGAGTAAGTGATGATCCTATTATTGATGTACCAGCATTGCGTTCCACCTCAATCAACCTAGCCGAAAATAATCGTACCGGGACAGAATTCACCTTGACCTATTCCCCAAAACGTCAAGCACGCATTAGCGGTAACTTCAATATTTTTAATTCTGAAACCATCGGAACGTATGAAGATCAGATTTTAGATGCAGAAATTATAAGTTGGTTTGCAAGAGTCAATGCCAGCTTCCCCTTGCCTTTTGGAATCACCACCCAACTGAGAACATTCTATAGTGGACCTAGTGCAACAGCTCAAACAGAATCACAAGGGATTCTCTCAATGTCTGGTGCGATCAATAAAGATTTATTTAATAAGAAAGGAACTTTGTCTTTCCGTGCTTCAGATATCTTTAATTCTAGACGAAGAAAAAGTACTACAGTGACAGAGAATTTCACTAACTACACTGAATTTCAATGGAGACAGCCCACCTATATCTTAACCTTTACCTATCGTATTAAAGAAAGCAAAAACGATCGTAAAAGATCACAACGTTCCAATGGAGATGGTGGTGATGGGGGAGAATTTGACTTCTAAGCTATACTTAAATTTACCGCATAAAAAAACACCGCAATTAGCGGTGTTTTTTATATGGGATAATTTTATTTTCTTTTGGGAACCTCTTTACGCCCATCTTTCTTTTCTTGAATCCATTCAAGTAATGATCCTGTCAACCAATAAGGAATGACAAAAGTCAACAAAAATATCATTAGCCAAAAGCCAATGGTTAATATCGATAAAAAGGTTAAAAATCCTAAGTACTGGTCAAATTCAAACATGATCTTCAATTTGTCACAAAATTAATGCATTTCTCTCGTTCTGGCAATGAGAATTCTTTTTTTATTCACAATGCTATTCACACTAGTTCGCCATTGATTTTTACCTTATTTTTGTAACAAATATATTGACATGAATTTTCGTATTGAAAAGGATACACTAGGAGAGGTTAAAGTACCTAAAGACGTTTATTGGGGCGCACAAACAGAACGCTCAAGAGCAAATTTTAAAATCGGTCCAGTAGGATCCATGCCCATGGAGGTGGTTGAAGGTTTTGCTTACTTAAAAAAGGCCGCCGCTTATACCAATCACGAATTAGGTGTTTTAGACATTACTAAAAGAGACCTTATCGCTCAAGTATGTGACGAAATCCTTGCGGGAAAACTAAACGACCAATTCCCATTGGTGATTTGGCAAACAGGTTCTGGGACGCAAAGCAATATGAATGTAAATGAAGTCATTGCTAACCGCGCTCATGTACTTGCGGGAAATACTTTAGGAGAGGGAGACAAAATCCTTGCCCCTAACGATGACGTCAATAAATCACAATCTTCAAATGACACCTTTCCTACTGGGATGCATATTGCAGCTTATAAGAAGGTAGTTGAAGTTACTCTGCCAGGGGTTAAAACCATGAGAGATGCCCTCGATAAGAAGGCAAAAGCGTTTGAATCTGTCGTAAAAATTGGTCGTACGCACTTGATGGATGCCACTCCCCTTACTTTAGGCCAAGAGTTCTCTGGATATGTTTCACAGTTGGATCACGGGATTGCTGCACTTGAATTTACATTAAAACATTTATCAGAAGTGGCTTTGGGTGGAACTGCAGTTGGAACAGGCATTAATACCCCTAAAGGCTACGCCAAAAGGGTTGCAGAATACATTGCTGAGTTCACTGGTTTACCCTTTATCACAGCACATAATAAATTCGAAGCGCTAGCTGCTCATGATGCCATTGTTGAAACCCACGGGGCATTAAAACAACTCGCGGTCTCTTTAAATAAAATCGGAAACGATATTCGCTTAATGGCCTCTGGCCCACGTTCTGGAATCGGAGAAATCATTATTCCTGCCAATGAGCCTGGAAGCTCAATTATGCCTGGAAAAGTTAACCCTACCCAGTGCGAAGCCTTAACCATGGTTTGTGCGCAAGTAATGGGGAACGATGTGGCCATTACTGTGGGAGGAACTCAAGGACATTATGAACTCAATGTTTTCAAACCTATGATGGCGGCAAACATTTTACAATCTGCGCATTTAATTGGAGATGCCTGTGTAAGCTTTACCGAAAACTGTGTCGTAGGGATTGAACCTAATCAAACGCGTATCGATGAATTAGTGAATAATTCACTTATGCTTGTCACAGCTTTAAACACAAAAATCGGTTATTACAAAGCTGCTGAAATTGCCAATAAAGCTCATCAAGAAGGAACGACCTTAAAAGCAGCTGCACTAGCCCTTGAATATTTAACAGAAGAAGAATTTGATCAATGGGTTCGCCCAGAAGATATGACTGGTAATGCCTGAAATTAGCTTTAGAAAATTCTCGTCGGCAGATGCAACTACATTCAAAGCGCTTAATATTGAATGGCTAGAAACGTACTTTGTTGTCGAAGCAATTGATGAACTCGTATTGAGTAATCCTCAAACAGAAATCATCGATAAGGGAGGTTTTGTTTTTATGGCGATAATGGAAGAAAAAACAGTAGGTACCTTTGCCTTTATCAAAAAGGGCGAGGGCATTTATGAGTTTAGTAAGATGGCTGTCCCTCCTACTCTAAGAGGAAAAGGAATTGGCAATCTAATGATGCAATTTGCGATTCGATTTGCAGAACAACACCACTGGGAAAAGATTCTTTTGTATTCTAATACCATCTTAGAAAACTCCATCTACCTTTACCGCAAATACGGTTTTATTGAAGTGCCACTAGAAAAAGATGCACTTTATTCAAGGGGGAATATTAAAATGGAAATGCTTCTTTAAGGCATTAAGAACTCCAATACAATTGCTAAACTTTCACCTGGTCTTTCTTCCATGGGAACATGGCCTGTTTTAGGCATAATCACCATTTGTGCATTTTTGATGGCTTCCTTGAATCTTGGAGCATCACTTACTGGAATCCATGCATCATTTTCTCCCCAAAGAATTAAAGTAGGGGCTTTGATCAGCCCTAAACGCTCGGTATAATCCTCTCTTTCGACATAAGCGCGATCAATAAAGGCTTGTCTATTCCCTTCAAACTGTGTTAAGTCATGATAGCGATCAATGGTACTCGTTTTAATCAAAGTTTCATCAAAATAAACTTCTTTAATATTTTTTTCAATAAAGCTGCGCGGAGTAATATAACGGATAAAATTATTTATAATTGGGGTTTTCGCCATCTTGATTACCATAGGCGTATTTTTAAAAGGAAAACCACTGGGATCTAACAAGACCAATTGTTCAACTTTTTCTGGATGATAACTTGCGTATAACCAAGATATTAATCCTCCTAAAGAATTCCCTCCTAAATGAAATTTACCCACCTTTAGTTCCTCTAAAAAAGCATCGAGTAAATCGACATAATCTTTTGAACTATAGCGCTTTTGAGGGTCTTGTCCCGTCAATCCATAGGCGGGTAAATCCAACCGTATTACGCGGTAGTTTTTAACTAAATCTATTGTCCAGTCATTCCAGGTATGTAGAGAGGCTCCGGTTCCATGGATTAAAACAATAGGAGTTCCTTCTCCTTCATCGCGATAATGCACTTTCATTCCGTTTATCTCCATAAATTGGGAAGGTGCTGCGGCATATTTTGGCGCTAATTCTTCTAAAGTTTTATCTGGAGAAACAAGAAGTTTACCTATGAGTAATAGCACCACAAAAGTGTAGAGAATGATTTTAACGAGTTTATGCTTAAACATTAGGCAACTTTTTTAAAGGGTTTTGCTTTGCGCAATTCAGCTTTGATTTGACGCAAAAATTTATGAAAATCTACCGTGATCGTATGCCGCGATGTGGCTAACTGTTTCATGTGTGGCTGTGATACTTCTCGTTCACAAAGTTGTGCTATATTTTGAGGGCGTTGCCATTCGCCAGTTAATGCAGATGCTGCTAGTTTGCTTTGTTGCTCTGCCCCTGGCCAAATACAACCTAAGGGTTGAAACATACCAATAAAATAAAGATTAGCCATCACTGGATGAAACATTTTTAAATACAATGGTACTGGTCCAGAACTATAGTTGAGGAATTCCTTTTTAAAAAATGGATGAGATAAAACAAAACCTGTACAAGCAATCACACTATCAAAATTTTCTTTACTCCCATCTTTAAAGTAAACCGTTGAGCCATCAAATCTTTCGATATCAGGTTTTGGTTTCACTTTTCCGTGTCTTATCATATAGAGTAATTCACTATTAACCGTAGGGTGCGTTGCCCCAAATTTATGATTCACCTTTGGCAAGCCATACCAGCTATTGGGTCCAGTGGCTATTTTCACCATTATTCCTGCAAAAATATTTCTTAACCAAATGGGTAAAAAAGTCATAGAAGAAGCAAATACATCTGAAGGTTTTCCCATAATAAATTTGGGCAAAATTCGATAGCCTCTGCGCCAGCTAATACTTGTCTTTTTACTAACTCGGCTGGTTTCTACAGCTACATCACAGGCAGAATTACCACCGCCAATCACAAGTACTTTTTTGTCCTTAAACGGGGTGGCTTTTTTAAATTGATGGGAATGCAAAAATTCCCCAGAAAATTCTCCGGGGTAATTAGGGTATTTGGGTTGCCAGTGGTGCCCGTTGCACACTACTAGATCGGTAAAGTTTTCTGTTTTTTCTTCCCCTTCACAGACAGTAGTCACTTCCCATATATTCTCTGGATTAAGTACACAAGATTGAACCAGCGTATTAAATGAAATTAAAGGATATAAATTAAAGGCTTTGGCGTATGCCTGAAAATAATTTCTCAATTCTTCGTGTGAGGGATAATCGGCCACTTCTTGTGGAAAGGGAAAATCCTCGTATTGAGACAGGGTTTTTGAACTAATAATATGGGTGGTTTCAAAGACACTGGAATGGCTTTCTTTTTCAGAATAAATCCAGTTACCCCCCACATCGTGATTGTAATCATATGCAATGACTTTAATCCCTTTCTCGTGAATATTCTTTAGGGCGGTGATCCCAGAAGGCCCCGCACCAATAACACAAACGCTTTTCTCCATCTTTTCCTTTCTCGTTATTTCAGGAAGATAGGAAAATTATTTCTCTAAGAAAACTGATGAAGTAGGGAAAGCAAAATCGCTGCCTTGAGCATGGACAATCTCAATAATATTAAAGTTAATCGCTTGACGGGTATCAATCAACAATTCCCAATCTGGACTATCCACATAATACAATACCAATAGATCTAAAGAACTCGCACCAAATTCTTGAAAACGAACCCTTGCCCCATCTTGGGTGGTATTAGGGTGATTGTTAATCATCATCTCCATTTCGGCAACAATCTTCTTGATGCTTTCCACTGGAGTTCCATAAGTTAGACCAATATTAAACTTGACTCTTCTAATGGGACGAAGCCCTAAATTGTCTAATTCTGCATTAACCATGTTCTTATTGGGTACAGTAACGATACTTTTGTCAAAAGTTCTAATCCTAGTCGATCGAAAGCCTACTTTTTCTACCGTACCGGTATAGCCATTGACCGTAACAATATCCCCATAGGTAAAAGGCTTGTCTAAAAAGATGGTAAAAGAACCCAATAAATTTTCTAAACTCTCTTTTGAGGCCATCGCAATAGCGATCCCCCCTATTCCTAAACCGGTGGCTAGCGCAGCGATATTGACATCAAAAACACTGCTCATTACCGTGAGCGACCCTAAAATAATGACCATTACTTTAGCGATTTCTATCGCAAAAGGGACGATTTGATCATCCATTTTATTTGAAGTCTTTGCAGCTCTACGCTCCATAATTTCTCCGATGAAATCAACAAAACGCAGCAACAGCAAAAAGATGTAATAAGCATAAACTAACGAAAAGCCTTTTTGAATCGAAAATCTTAAGCCAAACTCTTCTGCGGGAACTAACTCCCATTTAGCAGGAAATTGCAATTGCTGACTCGCTAAAAATATCGCCCCTAAAAAAATTAGATTATTCAAGGGCTTTTTAAGCCGATCATCAAAGGCAGAACGACCAACTTCGTGAGCGCTTTTTCCTAACAGACGAAACAATATGCCTCCCAGGTATTTGCTAATCAACTGCTTGAAGAGTAAACCAAAAAGGATAATCCCTCCAAAAACAAAATAAGCTTTTAGTGTATTGTCAAAATAAACTGTTTCAATTAAATCTTGAAAAGACATGGGCTAGTGATTAATTAATCTCGGGTCAGTTTTCTGTATTGAATACGTTTTGGAATAACATCTCCGCCTAAACGTTTCTTTTTATTTTCTTCATAATCAGAATAAGACCCTTCAAAGAAATAGACCTGTGAATCGCCTTCAAAGGCAAGGATATGCGTACAGATTCTATCCAGGAACCAACGGTCGTGAGATATCACTACGGCACAGCCTGCAAAGTTCTCTAAACCTTCTTCTAAAGCTCTTAAAGTATTGACATCTAAATCGTTTGTAGGCTCATCTAATAAAAGAACATTCCCTTCTTCTTTTAAAGTCATGGCAAGATGCAAGCGATTGCGTTGTCCTCCAGAGAGTGTACTTACTTTTTTGTTCTGCTCATTTCCAGAAAAATTAAAACGACTTAAAAAGGCGCGAGAGTTGACTTGCTTCCCTCCTAGCATGATGAGTTCTTGCTCATCAGAGAAATTTTGCCAGATGCTTTTTTCTGGATCGATATTAGCATGTGATTGATCGACATAAGCCAGTTTAACGGTTTCGCCTACGGCAAAAGTTCCGCCATCTGGCATTTCTTGCTCCATGATCATTTTAAAAATGGTCGATTTCCCAGCTCCATTAGGACCAATAATTCCAACGATCCCTGCTTGCGGCAACACAAAGTTTAAATCATCATAGAGTAATTTTTCGCCAAATGCTTTTGCAACACCCTTTGCTTCGATCACATTGGTTCCCAAGCGTGGTCCATTAGGGATAAAAATCTCTAATTTTTCTTGCACCTGCCCTTGATCTTGGCTCATCAATTTATCGTAGTTAGACAAACGAGCTTTCTGCTTGCTTTGCCTTCCTTTGGGTGCCATACGCACCCATTCCAACTCGCGTTCAAGGGTCTTTTGACGTTTCGACGCTTGCTTTTGTTCTTGCGCCAATCGCTTTGATTTTTGATCTAACCAAGAAGAATAATTCCCTTTCCATGGAATTCCTTCTCCGCGGTCTAATTCTAATATCCAGCCCGCAACATTGTCTAAAAAATAGCGGTCGTGTGTTACAGCAATAACCGTTCCTTTGTATTGGGCTAAGTGATGTTCTAACCAGTGAACCGACTCTGCGTCTAAGTGGTTTGTTGGTTCATCAAGCAATAACACATCTGGCTTTTGCAATAGTAAACGACACAGCGCGACACGACGTCGTTCTCCTCCAGATAGTACGCCTACTTTTTGATCGCTAGGTGGAGTACGCAAGGCATCCATAGCAATCTCAAGTTGGGTGTCTAATTCCCAGGCATTTACTGCGTCAATCTCATCTTGTAATTGGGCTTGACGATCCATGAGTTGTTGCATTTTATCTGCATTCTCATATACTTCAGGCAAGCCAAATTGATCATTGATTTGATTGTATTCGTCTAAAATCGCGACTGTTCCTGCAACTCCTTCTTTGACGATCTCTAAGACGGTTTTCTCGTCATCCATTTCTGGCTCTTGCGCAAGATAGCCAACACTATAATCTTGTGAAAAAACTACATCCCCTTGAAAGCTCTTATCTAAGCCTGCAATGATCTTTAACAAAGTTGATTTACCTGAACCATTAAGTCCTAGTATTCCAATCTTTGCGCCATAGAAAAAGCTGAGGTAAATATTCTTTAAAACTGGTTGTTGTGCCGAAGGATAAGTTTTACTTACTCCCGACATTGAGAAAATAACTTTCTTATCGTCTGACATACTTATATTCTTCCTTTTAAAGCGTTAAATGCCCAGGCTACTACATAAAATCCAGCACCTCCAATGTAAAATCCAATGGCATAATCTCTGTACATAAAATAACCTATTAGGATCAAGGCTGTCCCAAAAAGAGAAATGATGAAAGCAGCTATCCTAAAGATCTTGTTTTTGTTTAAACTCATAAATTTGATTTCTTCCAAAAACAAATATCGCACTTTTATTTTATTCGATCCTTTAAAGCTTTTCTTTTCCTTCAAATCCCTGAATACTCAAACAAACTTTCTTATTTTTATCAAAAGAATTGTATGGACTTGAACTTCAACATAAATGAAGATCACAATAAGTTACTCTGGTCAGCTGTCGATAAAAAACTTGCCCAAATTAAATTAGGGGGAGGAAAGAAACAGTTACAAAAACTACGCGATCAAGGTAAAATGACCGCAAGAGAACGTATAGAAGCGCTTGTGGACTCCAAATCAAAACTGATAGAAATTGGCGCCTTTGCCGCCCATGATATGTATGAAGATTACGGGGGTGCGCCTGCCGCTGGAGTTGTCGTTGTCTTAGGTTATATCCATAAAAGGCTTTGTGTAATCGTTGCTAACGACGCCTCTGTTAAGGCAGGAGCATGGTTCCCTATGGCAGGAAAAAAGAACCTAAGAGCACAAGAAATTGCCCTTGAAAACCACCTCCCCATCGTGTACCTAGTCGATTCTGCCGGTGTCTTTTTACCCATGCAAGACGAGATTTTCCCAGATAAAGAACACTTTGGACGCATCTTTAGAAACAACGCTAAAATGAGCAGTAAAGGGATCATACAGATTGCTGCTGTAATGGGAAGCTGTGTTGCAGGAGGAGCTTATCTCCCCATTATGTCAGATGAATCCTTGATTGTCGATAAAACGGGAAGTATCTTTTTAGCAGGAAGCTATCTTGTCAAAGCCGCCATAGGTGAAGATATTGACAATGAGACCTTAGGCGGAGCTACAACCCATACAGAAATAAGCGGAGTAACCGATTATAAGGTCCCTAATGATGCTGCTGCATTAGAAAAAATTAGATCCTTAATTAACAAGTTAGGTCATCCAGAAACTGCTGGATTTAACCGTATTAAAGCTACTCCTCCCTTGAAGGAGAACACACATTTATTCGGTCTACTCCCAAAAGAGCGAAACACTCCCTATGATATTTACCCTATGATTGAACAATTAGTTGATCAAGGAGAATATGACGAATATAAAGCCGGCTATGGTAAAACCATCATCACCGCCTATGCCCGTATCGATGGTTGGGCTGTAGGAATTATCGCTAACCAGCGCAAGGTGGTCAAATCTAAAAAAGGAGAAATGCAGTTGGGAGGAGTCATCTATGGTGACGCTGCAGATAAAGCCACTCGCTTTATCGCCAACTGTAACCAAAAGAAAATCCCTTTGGTTTTTTTACAAGATGTCACCGGTTTTATGGTTGGCAGTCAAGCAGAACATGGAGGTATAATAAAAGATGGTGCCAAAATGGTCAATGCCATGGCCAACTCTGTCGTACCAAAATTCACTGTTATCATGGGGAATTCTTATGGAGCAGGAAACTATGCCATGTGTGGAAAAGCATTTGACCCTCGTCTTATTGTTGCTTGGCCTTCGGCGGAAATGGCTGTAATGGGGGGCGCTCAAGCGGCAAAGGTTTTAATGCAAATAGAAGCAAGCTCGCTAAAGAAAAAAGGCGTAAAAATCTCTGAGGAGGAACAAAAAGCCTTATTTGAAAAAATCAAAGGGAGTTATGACAAGCAAACCAAAGCAGAATATGCCGCGGCACGTTTATGGACAGATGCTATTATCAATCCAACAGAAACTAGAAAATGGATCAGTATGGGAATTGAAGCCGCTAACCACGCTCCTATCACAGAACGTTTTAATATGGGCGTCTTACAAGTTTAAGCTTGAAATGGTTTGCTGACGCATAATCTTTCCGTTTGGGGTGCGTTCAAAGAGTGCAACAGCATATACTTCTTTAGGCAATTCATATTTTGATAACCCCTCAATACTAGAAAGTTGATGGAGGATATCTGGAGCATGATCTCCCTCTACTAACAATATTACCTTTTGCCCTAGGGATAGATCTTTTATAGCTCCTACAAAAAATGGCTGTGAAATATGTGCAGCCATTTTTGCTTCTATTTCCTCAGCTATGACTTTAATACCACCAGTATTAATTACATTATCTACTCGTCCTTTTAACAGAAAACGATGATCACTTTCAAGGCTGACCAAATCATTTGTAACGATTTTCTCTTGTGATAAATAAGGTACATCTATGACCAGGCAATCGCGTTCATCTGTTGATAGTTTCACAGCCGGAAGAGGTGTAAACAACATAGTATCCCCATTGATCTTTCGCGAAGCGATATGGGTTACTGTTTCTGTCATCCCATAGGTTTCAAAACAATGCGTACTTTTCAGCTTTAACTTCTCTTTTAGCTGAATGGAAGGAGGCGCTCCCCCTATCAAAAGGGTTTTTACTTTGTTCAAATCTTCAAAAGCATGTTCTACCTGCAAGGGTACCATAGCCGCAAAATCATAGGTTTTATTTGTATTGGCCAAAACATTTCCTTGCGGGGGAACTAAATCTATTTCTAACCCTAGTATCATAGCACGAACGAGCATCATCTTTCCTGCAATAAAATCTGCGTTGAGACAATGAAGGGCCTTATCCCCTATTTTTAGGTTAAAATGGTCTCCTGTCGCTAGAGCAGAATTCACCATCGCTTGTTTATTATATTGAATTAATTTTGGCTTGCCTGTAGAACCAGAGGTCTTTAAAGTGATAATTTCATTCGGGCGAATCCAGTCCATCAAAAAATCCCCAATGGCTTTTTCGTGGGCTTCCCCTTCTTTGATAAAAGAATAAGCAATCTCAAAAAGATCATCAAAACGATAGTGATTACCGTTCAGTAAAAATCTATTGTGAACATTGGTATAATTTGGTCTATGCTCCATCAATAGTACTGATTAGTTTGTGATACCAGTTTTTCCATTGGTATTTTTTTGCTAAAAAGAGCAAACTCAATGGATAAATAACAACTAAAAGCAGGAATAATTCAAGGGTTAAATTAGGGGTAGAAACATCTTTGAATAAAGAAGCGGTTTGAAAGGCGGTCCAGTCTGCAGTGACAAGTATGGCAGTGATTAGATTATTCGCTACATGAAACCCTATGGCGAGTTCGATCCCTTCGTCCATCAAACTCATGATGCCAAAAAACAAGCCCGTACCAATATAATAGGCTAATAAACCATAGCCCAATTTATCAATTTCTGGATTGAGGATATGCAAACTTCCAAAAATGACTGAAGTTAATAAAAGTGACAATAATCTGCTTTTGGTCAAGGTGGCGAAGCCTTGCAATAAATAGCCGCGAAATAGCCATTCTTCTAAAGCCGATTGAAAAGGAATGAGCAAGCAGGCAATTACAAACATGGTCAAGAAAGGTTGCAATTCGAAATTCCACTGATAATCATTTGGCGAGAGCCATAAACTTATTGCAAAAACTAGCACACTTATTCCTCCCCAAAAAGTAAACCCAAAGAGAATTCTCTTGACATCTATAAAGTCTCTAATAGTGGTGACGGCTGTTAAACTTTGACGGTGGATGTATTTGATCACAAATAAAAAGCCCAAAAAGGCAATTACAGAAGGGATCAATAAAAGCAATAAGGTCACATTAGTGTCGAGATGCGCGAAATAATCCAGTTGGCTGGTCACTGCAATAGGGTCTTCTGGCATAAAGAAAAACATGGGAATTTGCCCAAAGAAACTAAAAAGAATAACAATAAGTGAACCTATGAGGTAAAAACCAAAAGGACGCTTATCTGTTGAAAAATCTGTTAAGAAAGAAGTTGGTTTATCGGTTGCCATTGTTGGGTATTGTCGATGTTAATATAACCATTTTTTATTTCTAAAGGAGCGGGAATATTGTTGGTGTATAAACTCCCTGTCCCTAAACCTTGATGCCCCTTATAGCCCTGTTGATAGACCCATTGTGCGATCGCATTAAGCCCAATATTACTTTCTAAAGCACTGGTCACCCAGCTGTCTATTCCCCTTGCTGTTGCAAGGCTTGTCCACTCTTCTGCACCTTGAAAGCCACCAATAAAACTAGGCTTTAAAATAATATACTGCGGTTGAATGCTGTCTAATAAAGCAATCTTCTCTGCGGTGCTAAAAACCCCAATCAATTCTTCGTCAAGGGCAATCGGGAGAGGTGTTTTTTGACATAGCGCCTTCATCTCTTCCCAATTTCCTTGTGGGATAGGTTGCTCGATGGAATGTAACTCTAGGTCTGCTAGAATATGCAATTTCTCGAGGGCATCCTGTCCAAAAGCGCCATTGGCATCCACCCTTAAAACCATTTGATCTGCACTGTAGCGCTTCCTAATGGCTTTTAAAATTTCGACTTCGTCGGAAAAGGCGATCGCTCCCACTTTCATTTTAATACAGGAAAAGCCTTGGGCGAGTTTTTCTTCTACTTGATCAAGCATAAACTGCTGATCTCCCATCCAGATCAAGCCATTGATGGGAATCTTTGTTTCCCCAGTAGAAAAAGCGGAAGGAAATAAGGAGAAAGCATCTACTTGTTCAAAGGACAAAAAGGCCATTTCTAGCCCCATCTGTATGGAAGGAAATTCTGTCAAGGCAGCATAAAGGGCATCTTTTCCTAAATGAATATTATCGCAAACCCAAGCGAGTTTTGCCTCATAATCTGGTCGATCATCTATACTTAAGCCTCTTAATAAACCACATTCTCCTAACCCTTGCTTCGCTTCGTTTTCAAGTACAATAAACCAAGTCTCTTTTATTTTTAAAATCCCACGAGAGGTACCGCTGGGACGCTTAAATTGCAAGACATGTTTTTTGTAGTAGGCTTTCATTAGTGTGCTATATAAAAACCTAAGATAAATACAATGGCAAAAAAGAAGGTGCTTACTGCGACCACTTTTAACTCTGGATCAAGACTTTTTCCGCCTTTCGATTTTGACACGCGAATCAAATGATTCCCCAGTGGTAGAAAAAGGAGTAAGAATAGATAAGAAAAAACACTTTCAGCGTTTAAAAAAGCATAAATACTGCTTAATACAAAAGCAGTAATGACAAGAAAACTGTGATATATCCTTCCTTTATCATAGCCCAAAAGCAAGGGTACAGTGAGTTTATTTGAAGCGCGATCATTGTCCATGTCCCGCAAATTATTCAAATTCAATACTGCAGTACTAAACAATCCAATACTGGCAGCGGGCAATATTAATGTAAGTGGTAACAATTGTGTCTGTAAGTAATAGGACCCTAATACACTTACTCCGCCAAAAAAGAGAAAGACAAACAGATCCCCCAAGGCATAATAGCCATAAGCAGAATCTCCAATGGTATACTTAATCGCAGCGATTATACTCGCCAGGCCTAGTGCGATAAAAAAGAGTGCTTTCCCCCAGTCTTCACTTCCAAAAGCCAGATAAATTAAACTCAATGCAAACAACAAACTAACTCCCGCTGTAATCTGAATCCCTTTTTTGAGGGCGGCTTTAGTTAATAAGCCTTGCTGTAAAACTCTTTTAGGGCCTAAACGTTGATCGTTGTCGGTTCCTTTTACCCCATCGCCATAATCGTTGGCAAAATTTGATAAGACCTGAAAAGCAATGGTGGTGAGTAGGGCCAAAATAAACAGTGACCATGAAAAACTTCCCTCAATCCAAGCAATACCATTTCCCACTAATATTCCCGAAACAGATAAAGGAAGCGTACGTAAACGGGCGGCGGCGAACCAAACAGAGATTGTCTGCATTATTTATTGAGTAATATTCTTTCCCCAGATTTATATGAGGTAATCCATAAGTCTGTCAATCCTAATTTTATTAATTCTTGTCTAAAAGCTTCCGCCTCTTCTTCAGTAGCAAAATTTCCTAAGGAATAAGCATTGAAGTCTTGTAGTGGATAAGCTTTGAAGTTGACAAAATTATCTGAGAACAAGAGGATATCACTATTGGCAGAAGCCGTAAACTGTACCGTATAGACGGTGAATTTTTTTAAGTTTTCTTGTATCTCTTTTGAACTACCGCCTAAGATTTTATTTTCTAATTCCAGTTGCTCAATGCGACTAATTATTGCTGAATCATCTTCTGTACTATTAAAACCAAAAAAGTAAATACCGCCCAGAATCAATATTGCCAGTGCAATGAAGAACCCTAGGCGATAGATATCATAACGAAGTAACTTTGCTTTATTCTCTTGTTGCAGATTTTGAAAGAAAGCTGCGGCTTTCTTTTCTTGATCTACTTCTTTGTAGAGGGCGGCAAGTTGATCTTCGTCTATAAAAGGCATAAGATTATTTTATGGGAATTTTGGATACTGCTTAAAATCAGGATCACGCTTGTCTAAAAAGGCGTGTTTCCCTTCTTGGGCTTCGTCCATTAAATAATACATTAAGGTCGCATCTCCCGCTAATTGCATAAGCCCGTGTTGCCCATCGAGTTCTGCATTCAAGCAACGCTTGACCATACGCAAAGCAAGCGGACTTCTTTTCTGCATTATAGAACACCATTCTAATACAGTGGTTTCTAAGTCGGCTAAAGGCACTACTTTATTGACCATTCCCATCTCTTCTGCTTCGTGTGCAGAGTATTGATTACATAAGAACCAGATCTCACGGGCTTTCTTTTGGCCTACGTGGCGTGCTAAATAAGAGGAGCCAAAGCCCCCGTCAAAACTTCCCACTTTAGGACCAGTTTGTCCAAAGATGGCATTCTCACTAGCGATGGTTAAATCACAGACCACGTGAAGTACATGTCCCCCCCCAATGGCATAACCATTAACCATGGCGATCACTGGCTTAGGGATTTCTCTAATTTTTTTATGCAGGTCAAGGACATTTAAACGAGGAACACCGTCTTCGCCTACATATCCACCTACTCCTTTAACATTCTGGTCTCCCCCACTACAAAAAGCTTTTTCACCGGCACCAGTAAATACCACTACATCAATGTCATTGCGTTCACGGCAAATATCCATTGCTTCTAGCATTTGATTGTTCGTCTCTGGACGAAAAGCATTGTATACTTCAGGGCGGTTTATAGTGATTTTAGCTACACCATTATAGATTTCAAATAAAATATCTGAATATGATTTGATTGGGGTCCACTTGATTTCTGTCATGAATTTTTTGTTTTAAAAATACGTCATTTATCCTTATTCTGCTTGCATAGATTTAAAGTAATTGAGCAAGACTTTATCATTCAATTTTCTTGGGGTTTTGATCTCTAATAATTGGGGGCGATTTGCAGGACGAAAAAAGCGCTTTAACTGCCACTTTAAGTCAAGACTAGAGGAGGCAGAACGATAGCCTAAGCCATGTGCTTTACAAAGCTGTTTTGTCGATCTGTTTTGCACTGTTTCAAAATAGGTATCATAAGCGGGGGTATCTTTCTCTCCCGGGAGAATACGAAAAATTCCTCCTCCTTGATTGTTGATCACTATGATACGGGTAGATGGTTTTAAATAATTATGCCACAGCCCGTTCGCATCATAGAAAAAACTCAGATCTCCTGTAACGAATAAGGTGGGAACCTCATTGACCCAGGCGGCTCCCATGGCTGTAGAAGTACTACCATCGATGCCGCTGGTGCCACGATTACAATAAATACCGCTTAATTGTGGTAAAGCAAATAGTTGGGCATAACGAATGGTTGAACTATTGGCTAACTGTAGCAGATATCCCTTTGGCAATTGCCTAAAAATCATATCAAAAGCCTTAAAATCTGAAAAAGGAAGCTGCTTGATATAATCGAGTCCTAACAAACGCTGTTTGTTGTATTGTGCTAAAAAATTGACGCAGTAATTGCTTTGTACATACTCCTTTTTTTCGGCCATTAAGGCCTCAAAAAAGACCGAAGGTGCAATCTTGAGGTGATCAGTTAAGCAGTAGTAAGTATCATAGGCTTTTTTGTGATCAAGATGCCAATGTTGTTTTGGAGAATACGCTCTTAAAAAAGCTTTGATTTTTTTAGACACCACCATCCCGCCAAAGGTCAATAAGAGCTCTGGCTGATATTCACTTAAATCCTTTCCTGCATTTTCTAAGGGAGCGATAAAAGTATCAATGGACTCAATAAAGGTGTAGTGAGACAAATTAGAGGTCGTTTCTGTCAAGACCGTAACAGAGGGATCTGCGGCTAAAAAATCCACTATTTTTCCTTCTAAACTGTCTGGGGCTAATACCCCTACTAAAATCATTTTTTTAGAGGCTTGTTGCCACTGCGTCAAAAAGGGAGAAAGGTCAATTGGATCCTGCTTAGGGCAAAAAGGGAAACATTGCCCTAAGCCTAATTGTGTATTGGTCGTATCATATAAAGGCTCTTCTAACGGAATATTAAGATGTACCGGACCACATTGCGCTAGGGCTGTATCCAGTACCTGATTGATGGCTTTTTCGTTTTCAGACTGGATTTGATCTTGTCGCTCTTTGATCTCTTTTTCCGTTGCATTTTTGGATAAAAGGGTCTGACTAGGATGTGCCAAAAGCGTTGCGGTAGCATGTGAAACATCTGGGGTTAAGTATGCTGCTGCTTCAAGGTGTGGTTCAAAGACTTGGGTTTGCCGAATGGTTTGTCCATCTCCAATATCAATGCGGTGTGGCATACGATCTGCCGAAAGTACTACTAGCGGAATATCACTGTAAAAGGCTTCTGCCACGGCGGGGTAATAATTCAATAATGCCGATCCAGAAGTGCAAACCACGGCAACTGGTTGCTGAATTTGCTGGGCGATACCCAAAGCAAAAAAAGCCGCTGCACGCTCGTCGACGATGCTGTAGGTTGTAAAAAAAGGACTAGCCGTAAAACCTTTGGTTAAAGGGGCGTTGCGAGAGCCCGGAGAGATGACAATATGCTGTATGTTTTTAGCCGCACAAAATTGAACAATGGTTTGCGCCAAAGGAATTGAGGGGTACAATTGCTCCACATTGGTCTCGTTCATTTTCGTCATAGCGCAACAAAAATACAAAACGTCTGTGCTTCCCCTTCATTTTAATGCAAAAATCACAAGGCCGATAAAAAAGTAGTGGCTTTACGACAAATCTCTTCCCATTCTTTGTTAGGATCACTCCCTGCAGTGATCCCTGCACCAGTGTAAATCCTTAGACTATTTTGCGATAATTTCCCACAGCGTAAGTTGACAAAGAAATTGGCTGTCACCCTTTTAGAAAAAGGACCTAAAAAGCCAGTATAATAGGCACGATCATAATCTTCATGCGCATGGATATAATCTACTGCAGCTGCCTTTGGCAGGCCTCCTACTGCGGGAGTGGGATGCAAATACTGCACAAGGGACAATAAATTTCCTGCTTCAATGGCTGCATTAATGGGGGTTTGTAAATGAAAGAGTTTCCCGGCTTGTACTGTGGTTCGCTCGCCTACTTGAATGTTATGAGCGGCGCCACTTTGGCGTAAGCCATCTACTATAGCATCAACTACTATTTGTTGTTCGTGCTTTTCTTTTTGAGTCCAGTCGGTATCGCTTTCGCCGCTAGGCAAAGTCCCCGCTAAAGCCACAGTCGAAAAATGTCCATTTTCTAACGTGACCAAACGCTCTGGAGATGCCCCTAACCATTGCCCGGTTTCTGGATGAAACCAATAGTAAACAAAGGCATTGGTATAGGTGTTCGCTAAACGAGTGAAGACTGCACTACCCTCTCCCTGATAAGTTAAATCAAAGGCGTTGGACAAGACCACTTTTTCAAGAGCGGTATCAGTGATTTTTTGCACCGCAGCGGTAACTTTAGCTTCAAAATTCACCTTTGCACCATGGGGCAATACAGGGGTTTCACTAGAAGCATTTAACGCGCTAAGCGCAAAACTTTTTTGCTGACTCGCTGGAACCATCAACTGTTTTTGCTGTCGAACAAAAGGAGCAAATACAAAGCCCTCTTCCTCAAAATTACAGGTCCAGTGCGTCGTGTTGTCTGATTGATAATAGCAGTGTACTTGGGCTTTTTGCGGAAAGCGAAAAAGCACAAAAGGGTATTGTTTTTCTAATAAGTCTGCGAGAAATTCTTGCATCTATTCTTGTGGAAGCGTCATGGTGGTTAACTTTATTAAAGAGACCAGCTGATCTTCATCGTCGGTTACTTTGATCTGCCAGATTTGAGTGGTGCGTCCTTTATGAATACTTTCTGCGCGTGCATACACATTCCCAGACGTTACAGAACGCAAATGATTCCCCGACATCTCTATCCCGCGAACGATTTGGTTTTCGCCTTTGGCAAAAATATAAGAGGCTACACTACCCACGGTTTCTGCTAGGGCAAAAGTGGCGCCGCCATGTAAAACGCGATCGGGTTGATAGACGCTTTCATTGACCGGCATTTTAGCGACGAGATAATCGTCCCCTAATTCAGTAAAACTGATCTCTAGGGTCTTTAATAAGTAGTTATTCGTCGATTGATTGAGCAAGACAAGCTTGTCGGCATTTTCCATGCTTTTTTTATTCAAATTTAAGGAATAATAAAAGGCCTGCAAGTCGTGTTTGATCTATTCTTTTGTAGAAGGCTGCTAATGTTCATTTTGTCTTGATAAAGGACGGAGCGTAAAGAAAACAGCCGGTGGCTGTTTTTAGCGACGGGCCAGATGGCGCGTGGGCCAAAAAAGTGAACTACTCTCCTAAAGCAAAAGAACTCGCTGCGCTCAAACAGCTTTTGCTTCTTTACGGAGATCACTCCCCTTTTCTTTACGCCGATTTCGTGAATGTCAAAAAGGGAATTGTACTAAAAACGGTCATTGAGCGAAGTTGATCCACTATACATCAAAGCCAAAACCAGCAATGATCTTGAATTAGAGATTAAACAGTGGAAGGGAAACAAAAGCGTGGGGCGGCTTAAAGTGTAGATTTTTTACAAATAGCTTGTGTTGGTGTTGAGTAGCATAAACATAAGTACAGTCCTTAAAATAAAAAAGGGCTTAACGGCAGTCGATAAAGCGAAAATGGCTTTAGTAGGTTTCATGTAATTTGGATTCTCAATAAAAGTATAAAAAATATTGACATAAAAAAAGCGACCCAAAAGGAGTCGCTTTTTCATCTAAAAAGGTCAAAGGTTTATTTGACTTCTTCAAAATCAACATCTTGTACATCGTCACCAGCTGCGGCTTCTCCACCTGCATTAGCAGTTGGGTCTGGTCCTGGCTGGCCTTGGGCTTGGCCTTCGGCTTGTGCCTTGTACATTTCTTCAGAAGCTACTTTCCAGGCTTCATTGATCTTTTCTAAAGCGGGATCGATAATGGCCAAGTCTTTGGTTTCATACGCTTTCTTTAATTCTTCTAAAGCTTCTTCGATGGGCTTTTTCTTATCGTCAGAAAGTTTTTCTCCAAACTCTTTCAATTGACTTTCGGTTTGAAAAATCATTTGATCGGCAGCGTTGAGTTTATCGACCTGCTCTTTGGCTTGCTTATCTGCTTCGGCATTTGCTTCGGCTTCCTGCTTCATTTTCTCGATTTCTTCTTCGGTTAAACCAGAAGAAGCTTCGATGCGAATGTCTTGTGTTTTTCCTGTGGCTTTATCTGCGGCAGTTACTTTGATGATTCCGTTCGCATCAATATCAAAGGTTACTTCGATTTGAGGTGTTCCTCTAGGCGCTGGTGGAATTCCATCTAAGTGAAAACGACCAATGGTCTTATTGTCTGCCGCCATAGAGCGCTCTCCTTGTAAGACGTGAATCTCTACAGACGGTTGGTTGTCTGCTGCGGTAGAAAAGACTTGTGATTTCTTGGTCGGAATGGTGGTGTTCGATTCGATTAATTTCGTCATTACACTTCCCATGGTTTCAATCCCTAGCGAAAGTGGAGTAACGTCTAAGAGTAAAACATCTTTTACATCTCCAGTTAATACTCCCCCTTGGATCGCCGCACCAATGGCGACTACTTCGTCTGGGTTTACACCTTTTGATGGCTTTTTGCCAAAGAATTTTTCGACCTCTTCTTGGATAATCGGGATACGCGTTGACCCTCCTACTAAGATGATTTCATCAACGTCTGAAGTCGATAAACCTGCATCTTCTAATGCTTTCTTTACAGGAGCCATCGAACGACGTATTAATTCGTCAGACAACTGTTCAAACTTAGAACGGGTTAAAGTGGTTACTAAGTGTTTAGGTCCAGAAGCGGTTGCTGTAACATAAGGCAAGTTGATCTCTGTCTGGGTAGAAGAAGATAATTCAATCTTCGCTTTTTCCGCCGCTTCTTTTAAACGTTGCAACGCCATAGGATCTTTTCTTAAGTCCATGCCTTCTGCTTCGTTAAATTGATCTGCTAACCAGTCGATTAGAACTTGGTCAAAGTCATCTCCCCCTAGATGAGTATCCCCATTGGTAGCAAGTACTTCAAAGACTCCGTCTCCTAATTCGAGGATAGAGATATCAAAGGTTCCTCCCCCTAAATCATATACGGCAATCTTGCGGTCTGCCCCACCTTTGTCCATTCCATAAGCAAGTGCAGCTGCTGTTGGTTCGTTGATGATACGTTGTACTTTAAGACCAGCAATTTCTCCCGCTTCTTTTGTCGCTTGACGTTGTGCATCGTTAAAATATGCTGGGACAGTAATTACAGCTTCAGTTACATCTTGACCTAAGTAATCTTCTGCCGTCTTCTTCATTTTTTGAAGGGTCATGGCAGACAATTCTTGTGGGGTATATAAACGCCCGTCGATGTCTACACGTGGGGTGTTATTATCTCCTTTTACTACCTTATAGGCAACAGTAGAAGCTTCTTTTGAAGATTCAGAATATTTGTTTCCCATAAATCGCTTCACAGAAGCGATGGTTTTTGTAGGGTTTGTTACTGCTTGACGTTTCGCAGGATCTCCTACTTTGATCTCTCCTCCTTCTACAAAGGCAATAACCGATGGGGTGGTGCGCTTTCCTTCTGCATTTGGGATAACAACAGGTTCGTTACCTTCCATTACCGAAACACACGAATTGGTCGTTCCTAAATCGATTCCAATTATTTTACTCATGTTAGTGGTTTTAATTTTTTTTTGAATAAGACAAGGAATATGCCATATTGAATTTTCTGACAGGCTGTCAGCATCATCAGACAGTTTGTTCCAATTTTTACTTTTATTATCATTTAAAATGGGAAAAGAAGTACATTTGAGAAAAATTAGTAGTCATGTCCACGGCCAAAAAAAGTTACCAACGCATCACCACGAATTCTTTAATTCAAATGAAAAAAGATGGCGAGAAGATTGCCATGCTTACCTCTTATGATTACACCTTTGCAGGGATTGTAGATGCTGCAGGGATAGATGTGATCTTAGTAGGCGATTCTGCCTCGAATGTAATTGCAGGGCATGAGACAACTTTACCCATTACCCTAGACCAAATGATTTATCACGCCAGTTCTGTTGTTCGTGGAGCGAAAAGAGCCTTAGTTGTGGTGGATCTTCCTTTTGGGACCTATCAAGCCGATTCTAAAGAAGCGCTCAAGTCTGCCATTAAAATCATGAAAGAATCAGGTGGACATGCCGTAAAGCTAGAAGGAGGCGTCCAAGAAAAGCAATCGATTGAGCGTATTCTTCAAGCGGGAATTCCTGTCATGGGACATTTAGGCTTAACCCCACAATCGATCTATAAATTTGGAACCTATACCGTTCGTGCAAAAGAAGAGGAAGAAGCTGCTCAATTGCTTTCAGATGCAAAGATGCTGGAAGAATTGGGTTGTTTTGGCGTAGTCCTAGAAAAAATCCCTGCTGCATTAGCTAAAAAAGTAGCCGAATCTATCAGTATTCCTGTGATCGGGATTGGCGCAGGAAATCATGTCGATGGCCAAGTGCTGGTTTTACACGATATGCTGGGGATGAGCAAAGAGTTTAGTCCGCGATTCTTACGTCGTTATGCCGACTTACACAGCGCCGTTACAGAGGCGGTATCTGCTTATACGACCGATGTTAAATCTGGGGATTTCCCTAACGAAAAAGAGCAGTATTAACTCGCTAGATCCTTCTTCGATTTTATTTGAAGACAATCATTTATTGGTGGTCAATAAAGCGCCAGGGCAGTTAGTCCAAGGGGATAAAACTGGGGACGTACCTTTAGTCGATTTGGCGAAAGCCTACATCAAAACAAAATACAATAAACCCGGCGAAGTTTTCCTAGGGGTCGTACATCGCTTAGACCGTCCCACCAGCGGAGTGTTAGTTTTTGCGCGTACCTCAAAAGCCTTAAACCGTTTAAACGAACAATTTAAATCCAGGGAAGCGAAAAAGATTTATTGGGCCATTGTGGAAGGCACTAAAGTGCCAAAGCAACAAAGCTTAAAGCACTGGTTAGTTCGCAATTCTAAACAGAATAAATCTTATGCCCACAAAAAGGAGATCGCCAATAGTAAAGAAGCGCGACTTAGTTTTCAATTACATCATTCCTTAGATCGCTACAGCTGTTTAGAGATTAAATTGGATACTGGAAGACACCATCAAATTAGAGCTCAACTGAGTTTTGAAGGGCATATTATCAAAGGAGATTTAAAATACGGTGCCGCAAGAAGTAATAAAGATGGCAGCATTTGTTTGCATGCACGATCTTTAGAAATCCTACATCCCGTGAAAAAAGAAGCCATTAAGTGGACTGCTGCACCGCCTAAAGATGTGTTATGGCTGGCTTGTGTTGCCGCTGACTCTTCAAGGACTTTGCCTTGATAATTTGTGCGATAGGCTTATTTTCTATTTTACTTTCTAACCAAGACAAAATGTCTAAGTACAAGAACGCCCTTCTTTCATAGGGATCTTCTTCATATTGCTTTAGTTCTTCATGCAATTGTTTAAAGTGTAGTTTTAACTCTTGTGGATATATATCCCCTAACTTTCTTATAAAAGTAATCATGGATTTTTGCACCTCGTGAAGGTCATCCATCTTCAACAAGAATTTATAGGTATCGCGAATATGGGTATCGATATGATAGTCATAGCCAGCTTCATAATGGGCGACAAGATTGAGAACTCGCGCAAAACACAAGAGGTCCTCTCGCATTTTAAGGCCTTTGTTTTGAACAATTTTATTCAGATAAATTATAGCGCTTTCATAGTCTTCACAGCCAAAGTATAAACAGCCTAATTTATAATACAACAACATGACATGATGGGCGTCTATTTTGTTTTTATATTGTTCAATATGTGCTAATATCTCTGGTACAATTACTTGGCCTGCTTTGAATTCACCCTCTAAAAAGTAGAGATTTAATTGGTTGTTATAAGAGTAAAGGAAACTAAGGACTTTTAAATTATCATTTTTAGGGAAACGATCAGAGGCTAATACAACCTTCATATCGTATAAGACAGTTTTAAAACGCTCTGGATGCTTGATTAAAACAATGGCTTCTAATAAAAAATTATTGGCCTTAAGATAAAAAACGGGATGGGATTCTATCATACGCGGGAATTGTCGAAACAACTCTACCCAGCGGGTAGCATACTTATAACTAGACAAAAAGTCTTGGGTTAATAAACTGTACCACACATGGGCTTTACAATACCACATGCGCTCTCTAAACCCCATTTCTTCATAAGCTACATTAGGCAAGCGTTCAAAAAAGAATTTGGTTACTTCTCTAAATTCGCTATCACTTTTTACATAACCAGCTTTGATTAATCGCTCGTATATTTGCAGAGAAAGATTGGACAATTGACTGCACAATTCGTTCTGCTCAGAAAGGTTTGATGCATCTTGAATCAACTGCTCTGCACGATTGCTCATGCTGCGCGTAATATATTGTGATTCAATCACTTTTTCTAATTCCACAATTTCAAAAGCCAAGTATTTTTCTTCAAAACCATAAGCAATACTTTTGGCCTTTTCAAGGATTTTTAAGCTTTGTTTATACAAGCCTTTTTGGTATAAAACAGTAGCAAAATCTAATTGTTCCCTGATTTGCATTCGGGCATTTTGAATGGAGGGATTCATTCTTAAACTCACCAAAATTTGGCGGTACAGATGCGCCTTGAGATTCGAGAGTTGTTGTTTAGTGACAAAATTTTTCTTGAGAATTTCTCGCTCATCATAGGTCTTTGCACGATCCAAAATATTGAACAAATGCAGGAATTTTGCGTTCTGATTTGCCTCTACTCTTCCAGCATATAATTTAAATTGCCGCTTTTCTGATTTAGAGAGCGATTTAACGAGTCTGAATAAATTTTCTTTATGATCGGTAGTCATAGGGACATATTTGAACGTAAAACTATGAAAATAAATTATTTATAACAACACTTATAGCTTTAGAAATCGTAATAAATTTCTACCAAAAATAAGGCTGTTTTGCCAATAAATAGTACTTTCGTTTATAGAAATCATAAGGGCTTCCATGGCAACAGATCAAGTACAAATTTTTGACACCACATTAAGAGACGGAGAACAAGTTCCCGGATGTAAATTAGACACTAAAAATAAGTTAATTATTGCAGAACGTCTAGACCTTCTTGGAGTGGATATTATTGAAGCAGGCTTCCCTATTTCTAGTCCTGGAGACTTTCATTCTGTGGAAGAAATCGCTAAGTTAGTCAAGAACGCCACTGTTTGTGGTTTAACCCGATCTGTAAAAAAAGATATTGAAGTCGCTGCAGATGCACTTAAGCATGCTAAGCGACCTAGAATCCATACAGGAATTGGGACCTCTGATTCCCATATCAAATACAAGTTTAACTCTACCCGTGAGAAAATCATCGAGCGTGCGGTTGCCGCCGTGACATATGCAAAGACCTTTGTAGAAGATGTTGAGTTTTATGCCGAAGATGCCGGGAGAACCGACAATGAATTTCTTGCCCGTGTTTGCGAAGCAGTTGTCAAAGCTGGAGCAACTGTTTTAAACATTCCAGATACCACTGGCTACTGCCTACCTGAAGAATACGGCGCTAAAATCAAGTACCTTAAAGAAAATGTTACTGGAATTGATAAAGCCACATTATCTTGTCATTGTCATAACGATCTAGGACTGGCTACAGCTAATTCTATCGCTGGAATCATCAATGGAGCACGACAAATTGAGTGTACCATTAACGGAATCGGGGAACGTGCTGGAAACACCTCTTTAGAAGAAGTCGTGATGATTATGCGTCAACACCCAACCCTTAAACTAGATACAAACATCAACTCAAAGTTGTTATACGACACCAGTCGCTTAGTATCTGAAAGTATGGGAATGATGGTGCAACCTAATAAAGCTGTCGTAGGAGCAAATGCTTTTGCCCACAGCTCTGGGATTCATCAAGACGGGGTCATCAAAAATAGAGAAACCTATGAAATCATGAATCCACATGATGTAGGCGTAACAGAATCTGCAATTGTTTTAACCGCGCGTTCTGGCCGAGCTGCTTTAGCCTATCGAGCCAAAAATGTAGGGTTTGAATTAGATAAACTACAATTAGATAAAGTCTATCAGGAATTTTTAAAATTTGCTGATTTACAAAAAGAAATTAGCGATAATGATATTCCAAAAATCATTGAAGCCGCAAAATTATAAACCATTCTATTCTTTCACAGATGAAGAAAACACTTTTTGATAAAGTTTGGGATTCACACGTTGTTCAACAAGTTGAAGACGGTCCAGACATTCTTTTTATTGATCGCCACATGGTACACGAAGTAACGAGTCCAGTGGCTTTTTTAGGTTTAAAAAACCGTAAGATTCCAGTAATGTATCCAGAGCGTACTTTTGCAACAGCAGATCACAATACACCAACGATCAATCAACACCTTCCAGTGAAAGATCCACTGTCTGCAAATCAACTAAAAGCATTAGAAAAAAATGCTGCAGCACACGGAATTTCTTACTGGGGATTAGGGCATGAAAAAAACGGAATTGTTCACGTAGTAGGACCAGAATATGGTATCACCCAACCTGGAGCTACCATTGTTTGTGGAGATTCACATACTTCAACTCATGGTGCCTTTGGGGCAATTGCTTTTGGGATTGGAACATCTGAAGTTGAGATGGTACTTTCTACCCAATGTATTATGCAGCCAAAGCCAAAGAGCATGCGCATCAATATTAATGGGGAATTAGGTAAAGGCGTAACGCCAAAGGATGTTGCCTTATACATCATTTCACGTTTATCCACTTCTGGTGCAACGGGCTATTTTGTTGAATATGCTGGTGATGTTTTTACTGCTATGTCCATGGAGGGTCGTATGACCGTTTGTAATCTTTCGATCGAAATGGGAGCACGTGGTGGAATGATTGCTCCAGACGAAAAGACATTTGACTATATTAAAGGACGTGAGTTCACGCCTACTGCTGCAGCTTGGGATAAAGCCAAAGCTTATTGGGATACCCTTCACACAGACGAAGGAGCATCTTTTGACAAAGAATATCACTTTGATGCCAGCGAAATCGAACCAATGATTACCTATGGTACTAACCCAGGAATGGGAATGGGGATCACCAATGGTATTCCAACTGCTGAAGCCGTTGAAGGTGGGGAAGCTACTTATAAAAAATCTTTGGCCTATATGGGCTATAACGAAGGAGAGGACATGATTGGGAAGCCCATCGATTTTGTTTTCTTAGGAAGTTGTACCAATGGACGAATTGAAGATTTTCGTGCTTTTGCTGAAATCATCAAGGGGCGTAAAAAGGCAGATAATGTTACTGCTTGGTTAGTCCCTGGTTCACATAAAGTATTAGCGGCGATCAAAGAAGAAGGTATTTTAGACGAACTCCACACAGCTGGATTTGAACTAAGAGAACCTGGATGTTCTGCTTGTTTAGCGATGAACGACGATAAAATTCCTGCAGGAAAATATGCAGTGAGTACCTCTAACCGAAATTTCGAAGGCCGTCAAGGCCCCGGTTCAAGAACCCTTTTGGCCAGTCCAATTGTTGCTGCTGCTGCAGCTGTCACCGGAAAAGTAACTGATCCAAGAACCTTACTATAATTATGGCTTACGATAAATTCAAGGTGCTTACTAGCACTGCCGTTCCCTTACCCATTGAAAATGTAGATACTGACCAAATCATCCCTGCGCGCTTTTTAAAAGCGACAGAACGCAAGGGATTTGGTGATAACCTTTTTCGTGATTGGAGATATAATCAAGATGACAGCCCAAAAGAGGACTTCGTTTTAAACAACCCTAAATACAGTGGGAAAATTCTCGTTGGAGGAAAGAACTTTGGTTCTGGATCATCAAGAGAACATGCTGCATGGTCTGTTTATGACTATGGCTTTAGATGTGTGGTATCGAGCTTTTTTGCCGATATCTTTAAAAACAACTGTTTAAACATTGGAGTATTACCCGTTCAAGTTTCTCCAGCATTTCTTGCTGATATTTTTGCGGCCATTGAAAAAGATGCTTCAACAGAATTAGTGATTGATTTACCTGCGCAAAGCATTACAATTAGTAGTACTGGGGCAACAGAATCTTTTGACATCAACACCTATAAAAAAGGGAATATGACCAATGGTTTTGACGATATCGACTATCTGTTAAACATCAAAGATAACATCCGCGATTTTGCGGCCAACACACCTTTATAAGGCTTTATTTTGGGCGCAAGCAAACCACGCAAAATAGAAATAATGGACACCACCCTTAGGGATGGTGAACAAACCTCTGGCGTTTCCTTTTCGGTTTCCGAAAAATTAACCCTAGCAAAGCTTTTATTAGAAGAGCTCAAGGTGGATCGCATAGAAATTGCCTCAGCTAGAGTTTCTAAAGGAGAATTTGATGCGGTCAAGCGTATTACTGCCTGGGCAAACGAAGTTGGACTTTTATCCCAAGTTGAAATCTTGACATTTGTAGATAAAGGGACTTCGATTAAATGGATGCAGGAAGCTGGCGCCAAAGTGCAAAACCTTTTGACCAAAGGATCGGTTAACCATTTAACTTATCAACTAAAGCAAACGCCTGAACAGCATTTTAAGAATATTGGAGAGAACATTGCACTCGCCGAGAAAAAGGGAATACAAACAAATGTTTACCTAGAAGATTGGAGTAATGGCATGCGTAATTCCCCTGAATATGTCTTTGCATTTTTGGACTTTTTGTCTACCCAAAATATTTCAAGGGTTTTATTACCCGATACCTTAGGCGTTTTGACACCAAGTGAAACTTCTCAATACCTCGCAACGATTGTTGCGCGTTATCCTAAGCTTCATTTTGATTTCCATGGACATAACGATTATGATTTAGGCGTAGCCAATGCCATGGAGGCGGTAAAAGCTGGAGTACACGGTTTACACTTAACAGTCAATGGAATGGGAGAAAGAGCAGGAAATGCTCCCCTCGCCTCTGTCGTTGCAGTGCTGAATGACTTTGTACCTACAGTAACAACCAATATTAAAGAAAAGGCCTTGTATAAAGTAAGCCAACTGGTGGCAACCTTTACCGGTTTTAGAATTCCTGCAAATAAACCTATAGTAGGAGCAAATGTCTTTACGCAAACTGCGGGAATACATGCTGATGGAGACTCTAAAAAGAACCTATATTTTAACGATCTTTTACCAGAACGCTTTGGGCGTAAGCGCTCCTATGCTTTAGGCAAAACTTCGGGGAAAGCGAACATTGTCAAAAACTTACAGGAGTTAGGTTTAACCCTAAATGAAGAAGAACTCAAACAAGTAACTCTACGCATTATTGAGTTAGGCGATAAAAAGCAAAAAGTAAGTACAGAAGATTTACCTTATATCATATCAGATGTATTGGGTAGCGTAAGCACAACTAGCGTAATAATCAAATCCTATGTTTTGACGCATTCCAAAGGCTTACAACCCTCTACAACAGTTGCGGTAGAAATTGATGGAGAACTTTTAGAAGAAAATGCCAGTGGCGATGGGCAATATGATGCCTTTTTAAATGCCATTCGCATCATGTATAAAAAGAAAAAACGACAACTCCCCCAATTGGTGGACTATGCCGTACACATCCCTCCTGGGAGTCATTCTGATGCCTTGTGCGAAACCAGTATCACTTGGCTTTTAGACGGAAAAGAATTCATTACCCGTGGTTTAGATTCAGATCAAACCGTATCTGCCATTAAGGCCACCGAAAAAATGTTAAATAGTATAGCACTTTAAATATGAACATGAATATTGCCCTTTTAGCCGGCGACGGAATCGGTCCAGAAGTAATCGATCAAGCCGTGAAAGTAAGTAACGCCATTGCAACAAAATTTGGCCATGAAATCAACTGGACCCCTGCCCTAACCGGTGCAGCAGCCATTGACGCAGTTGGTGATCCTTATCCAGACGAAACCCATGCGGTATGCGAAGCAGCAGATGCTGTTTTGTTTGGAGCCATTGGTTTACCGCGTTTTGACAATGATCCTTCTGCAAAAGTTCGCCCAGAGCAAGGTTTATTAAGAATGCGTAAAAAATTAGGTTTATTCGCTAATGTACGTCCCACCTTTACTTTTCCGTCTTTATTAGATAAATCTCCCTTAAAGCAGGAACGCATCGAAGGAACAGATTTAGTTTTCTTACGCGAATTAACAGGAGGAATTTACTTTGGAGAACGCGGTCGTCTAGACAATGGGAATACCGCTTTTGACACCTGTACTTATACCCGTGGCGAAATTATTCGCTTAGCGAAAAAAGGCTTTGAACTAGCCATGACACGTACAAAAAAGTTATGCTGTGTCGATAAGGCAAACGTCTTAGAAAGTTCTCGTCTATGGAGAGAGACGGTACAAAGCATGGAAAAAGATTATCCAGAAGTAGAAGTATCTTATGAATTAGTCGATGCAGTTGCCATGCGTTTAGTGCAATGGCCTAACAGCTATGATGTCTTAATCACCGAAAACTTATTTGGTGATATATTAACCGACGAAGCCTCTGTCATCTCTGGTTCAATGGGCTTAATGCCCTCTGCTTCTGTAGGAAGTGACAATGCCTTGTATGAACCCATCCACGGTTCATTCCCACAAGCGACTGGACTAGACATTGCTAATCCACTTGCAACGATCTTGTCTGCAGCGATGATGTTTGAAATGTCGTTTAACTTACAAGAAGAAGGCGCCTTGATTCGCAAAGTAGTAGATCAATCTTTGGCAGAAGGTTTTGTAACCGAAGATCTTGCCAATGGTGGAAAAGCCTATAAAACATCTGAGATAGGAGATTATTTAGCAGAACTGATTGCGAAAGCATAAAAAAGTATCTTTTAGCTTTATAATGCAACCGCCCATTCGGGCGGTTTTTTTTGGGATATCACTGATTTATTGCAAATGTTATATTTGTAATTAACTTTAAACAAACCATTGAATGATGACGACTTCTCAATTAAAAGGCTTTTTATGGCAGTGTACCAAGATTAATTTTTTCTTTTTACTCTTTACTTTTGTTGTTTTATTATTGGCTGAACCAGTGTATCATATCCACCAGTATTTTTACAGCGGTAGCTTAGAAGAGTTTCAACAAACCCTCTATTATATGATGGGGATTTATAAACTATTTTGGTTCTTTTTCAATCTAGTACCCTATCTCGCTTTAAGAATGTTAGAAAAGAAAGCCTAATCTAAAAGCGCTTCGATCTCCTTTCTAATTATGGAAGACCACAAGGCATACCCGTCTTTGTTGAGATGCAATTGATCTTCTACAAAAAGGGCGGTCTTTGGCAAACCTTTTTCGTTGAGAAATGCATTAGCAGTAGAAACAAAATACACATTGTCGGTTTTGTCGCAGTAGGCTTTAATTTTTTGATTGACCTTTTTAATGTCTTCCCATTGCGCCCAGCGACTTTTGGTAGGCGTAATTTCTACCCATAAAAAAGGGGTCACTGGATGTCGTTCTCTTATTTGTTTTAGAAAAAATTTAAAGAGCCGTTTGACTTTTGCTGGAGACTCATCTGCTGGATCTCCCTTGATATCGTTCGCAATAAAACCAATGATCATCGCGGGTTGATAGTCGCCTAACAAGGCGTCTGTATAAAAGATGGCATCTCGTAAATGTGCTCCACCATAGCCTCTTTGAATGACGGGATAGGGCGCCATATCTTGTGCTAAGGTTTCCCAAAGTCGAATGCTGGAACTCCCTAGAAACAACAAGGCATTCTCTGGCACTTCAACTTTATTGAGGGCGCGAAAGTTGTTAATTTCGGGCGAAGCCCATGCATAAGAGCTTTTAGGATATTGTTTTAAAGGGGAACATTGGGTGAATAGAAAAAGAAATATAAGTGCGTAAAATAAGCGCATGCTGTTTTTTTTATACCTTTAAGATACTCAATCTTACTAACCTACCGATAGATGAAAAAGCTTTTTGCCCTTTTGTGCTTTATCTCCTGCCTTATTTATGGACAAGAGGAGATCGACCAACCTCAATCCAACATTCAAACCTATACCCCCACTAAACTTCTTTCTCAAGGGCAATGGGATATCAAATGGTTCAATAATCTTTATACTGAAGTAAAAGGAAGGGATGATCGAGGAAATAAAACTAGATTTCCCCGAAAAAATTTCTTTACCTCTTCGCTGGATGTTTTCACTGGAGTGAGCAACGACAATCGCTTGAATATTGGTTTATTGGTAGAATACCGTTCAAATACTATTCTAGGGAAAAACATTTTGGCTCCCTTTGGGTTCTCAACGCAAACTTATCGGCGTAATGGGTTGAGTAGTATTGCACCGGCGATCAAATTCACTCCTATAAAAAACTGGGCGCGTTTTGCTGTCCAAACCTCTTTTAGTCTTCCCTTATTTGAGAATGAATCAGAGGACGGCATCTTTTTAGATCAAAAAGGATACACTTTTCAAAATCGCTTTTTCTATGATTATTTAGCACCAAATGGGATGATTCAAATCTATAGCGAGTTAAATACAGAATTCAACTTTGGTAAGAATACCGACAGTTTTGCCAATGATTCTTTTCGCCTTACCCCTGGTGTTTTTGTGAGCTATTTTCCCTCCTCTAACACCACGCTTTTAGGCTTAATACAAAATTCTCAACTAGTTGATTTGGGGGACAGCATCAATCAAAGATTCACTGCTTTAGGAGGAGGCGCTAAATTTCAACTCACCCAAGTGCTCAACCTTGAAGTTATCTATACCAACTTTATTGCTGGAAAAAATTCTGGACTGGGTCAAACCTTTAATTTAGGACTTCGTGCGTTATTCAATTAAACTCTTCTTGTTGTTACTGTGTTGGCAAGGAATCGCACAAGAGAAAACACTAGAACACATTGATTTTAACGGTTTAGAGAAAAGTAAACCGCAATATCTCAAGCGCTTACTAATGCAAAAGATTGGTCAAGCATATGATTCCATTAAAGTAAAAAATGACCTTATCGTACTCTTGCGGGAACCTGCGGTGAGTCATGCTTTCACTTCAATTGACACCCTGTCTTCTGGTCGCATCAAACTTACTTATCATATCGAAGAAAACAAGACCCTTATCCCTGCGGTGGATTTATGGCAAACAGTTAATAATGCCTTTGCTTACCACCTGGGGCTTACAGATTATAATTTTGCCGGAAGAGGGTATACTATAGGGGCTTTCTATCGTCAAAATAATTTCCCTGGCTTTGGATTGATAGTCGAAAACAACAATTTTATGTCAGCTAAAACAGAATTAAAACTTTTGGCACAACAATTAGAAACCCTAGAGCCAATAAGGCTTGAAACCAGTCTAGCAAACTTTCGTTACCGCTTTCAAAGTTGAGAGATTAGTCTGGGGCGAGAAATCAATCTAAAACATAAAGTAATGCTAGGCGCTGGGGTCATAGGCGAGCGTTATTTATTTGAAGAGGGAGATGAAATAGCGAATATTCCAAAGCATTTTTCTACTACTAAAGGAGTGGGAAAACTAGGTTATACCTATGATTATATTCAACCACATTAATATCATTTAAAAGGATGGCGCAGCCAAACTAATGCCACGTATGTCTGGGGAAAATCCATTACAGATAACAATACCTTTTACACCATCGAGAACGAAACCAAATATTTTAAACGAATCAATAAGATGGGAAATCTCGCGATAAGGGGACAACTAGGTTTAGCTCGAAATATTGACTCTCCCTTCCCTCCTTTTGTTATTGACAATAACCGCAATGTGCGTGGAGCGGGAAATCTTGTTCAACGGGGAAACACCTATTGGGCTATCAATACAGAATACCGTCATAGTCTTTTTGAAAAAGGCTGGTTTGCTTTACAAGGAAATGTCTTTGTTGATATGGCAGGAATTCGACCCGTTGATAGCAAACTAAGTCAACTTTTTAAAAGTGAAAACAATTATCAATACGGCGGTATCGGCTTGCGTATTATACATAAATATATCTATAAAGCCGTCTTAAGGATTGATTATGGCATCAACTTAGACGGCTTTAAAAATTCATCTTTGGTCTTTTGAATAGACCAATTCTTTTAACTAGAGTAAGTATTCTGTATTCACAAAGTTTGAATCCTTTGTATCCATTAAGGCATCGAGAATTTCGTTGTTGTAAGAATTGTCTTTTGCTGCCACAAAGGTGCGGATAGAAAAAGAACGCAATGCATCAAAAACACTCAAGGTGCTAACAGCAGAGTTTTTTCTCCCAGTAAATGGATAAACATCTGGCCCACGCTGGCAGGCAGAGTTTAAGTTTACACGACAAACTAAATTCGCCAATACATCTACTAGGGGTCCAATCTTGCGAATATCTCTTCCAAAAAGACTGACTTGCTGCCCATAATCTGAAGCAGCCATAACGTCAAGTGGCTCATTGATGTCTTTATAAGACATCACTGGAACTACAGGACCAAATTGCTCCTCGTGGTACACATCCATCTCACTGGTCACTGGATACAATACCGCTGGATAAGAATAGTTGTGACTCAGTTGCCCTCCTTTTTTATTTAGAACCTTGGCCCCTTTGGCTTTAGCATCTTTAATTAAATCTTGAATATAAGCCGGCTTACTTGGCTCTGGTAGCGGAGTTAAAAAAACTCCCTCTTCCCAGGGTAGACCAAACTTTAAGGCATCGACTGCTTTAGTAAAACGAGCGTTGAACTCATCCACAATTGATTCGTGAACAAACAACATTTTTAGAGCCGTACACCGCTGTCCGTTATAGGATAATGTTCCAGAGATACACTCTTTAATGGTCAAGTCTAAATCTGCATCGGGTAAAATGATCCCGGGATTTTTAGCTTCAAGTCCAAGGACCAATCGCAATCTGTTTTTATTAGGGTGCAAATCTTGTAAGGCTACCGCCGAAGAAGAATGCCCGATTAAGGCAAGCACATCGATCTTACCGGTTTGCATAATGGGAGAAGCAATCTTTCGCCCACGACCGAAGACAATGTTCACAACTCCAGGAGGAAAACTCTCGTGGAAAGCTTTTAATAATGGCGTAATCAATAGTACCCCGTGTTTTGCTGGCTTAAAGATGGCTGTATTTCCCATAATAATCGCGGGAATCAACAAGCAAAACGTCTCGTTTAGTGGATAATTATAGGGGCCTAAACACAAGACAACTCCTAGTGGTCCACGACGTATGTGCGCATGTATGCCTGCTTGCTTGTCAAACTTAGCACTCTTGCGGTCTAGTTTTTTATAGGCTTCTATCGTATCATAGATATAGTCAACAGTACGATCAAACTCTTTATAAGAATCGGCTTTGTTCTTTGCGATTTCCCACATCAATAGTTCAACAACTTCTTCTCTATGTTCTTGCATTTTCTTGGCAAAAACTTCGAGACATTTTAAACGGTCTTTAACTTTCATGGTAGGCCATGCACCTTGACCGCGATTAAAGGCTTTTTCTGCAGCATTTAAAGCGTCTAGGGCAGCATCTGTTTCCATATCTGGAATAGAGCCTAAAAGTGTTGGACCTACCTTCCCTTTGCTATTCTCAGTATAGATGGTTGAAAATACATCTGAAGTTCCGCCCTCCCATATTTTCAATTCTCCATCGACTAAATACTGGGTACAATGAATCGGTTCCTCAAAGCGAATCGCAGCATCAATTTTTACCTTTTGAGTGGTTTCCATAACTGTCTGTTTATTTTTTTTGTTATAAAGTTAAACTTAATAAACATAAATGCTGAATTATGCGTTACTTATTTTTAGCAATTGAAAGAATGAATTTCAGAATATTAAAGGGAAAATCATTTATATTTAACAAAACAATCGCTCCATGGGCAAACAAGTCGGTTTATTTTTAGGTCCTACTTTCTTTATTCTATTACATTTTTTTGCCCATCACGGGCTTTCATCTCAAGCAATCACTGTTATCGCTTTAGCGGTCTGGATGGTGACTTGGTGGATAACAGAAGCAGTCTCGATCTCAGTGACTGCCTTACTTCCACTGGTCATCTTTCCGCTTTTTGATATTATGTCGATGAATGTAGTTGGGGCGAATTACGGAAGTTCAATTGTGTTTTTATTTTTTGGGGGCTTTGTTTTGGCTTTAGCCTTAGAAAAAGTGAATTTACACAAGCGCATTGCACTGACCATTATCCATAAAACAGGGACAACGCCAAATCGAGTGATACTGGGTTTTATGCTTGCCACAGCGTTTATGAGTATGTGGATTTCGAATACCGCTAGTACTGTTGTGATGTTGCCCATTGCGCTGTCTGTTATCCACCTTTTGGTACAAAGCGACGGAGTATTTACAAAAGAAGAACGTCATTTTTCGCTTTCTGTCATGCTAGGAATTGCCTTCTCGGCTAATGCAGGCGGAATTGCTACGGTGATTGGAACCCCGCCTAATTCAGTTTTAATTGGGCTATTGGAAAATGAATACAATATGGAGATCTCCTTTTTAAAATGGATGATCATTGGCTTGCCTTTTTCTGCCACGATGATCGGGATTATTTATTTTGTTTTAACCCGATGGATGTTCCCCAATAAAGGGATTAAATTCGCTTCTTCTAATGCCCTTATTTCACAAAAGCTCGCAGATCTAGGCCCTACCAGTCCTCAAGAAAAACACGTTTTACGCATATTTGCTGTCACCGTTTTCTTATGGGTATTTCGCACTTTGATCAATTCTTTTTTCCCAAGTCTAGGCTTGTCTGACACCATGATTAGTGTGGGTTGTGCTATAGCCTTATTTTCAATTCCACATCAATTTAAACAAGGAATCTTTATTCTAAAATGGGAAGACACCTCGCGTTTAGCTTGGGGAATTTTAATTCTTTTTGGGGGTGGTTTGGCTTTAGCCAAAGGCATGTCTACCACAGGTATCGTTTCCTTGATCACTGATGGTATTGCCAACGCTAATTTAAACGTATTACTCACCGTTTCCCTCTTGATCCTTTTGATGCTTTTTATGACAGAATTGATGAGTAATGTTGCCCTTGTCGCTGTTTTAGCGCCTGTAGTGGCTGGAATCGCAATAGGCTTAGAAATTCCGCTTTTATATTTACTCATCCCAGTGACCATGGCCAGTAGTTGTGCCTTTATGTTGCCCATGGCGACCCCGCCAAATGCCATTGTTTTTGCCAGTGGTTATGTCAAGGTAGCGCAAATGGCAAGGGTAGGAATATTTATCAATCTAATTGCTGTAGTGCTATTGATTTTGATGTATCGCTTCGTGATTCCGTTAGTGTTTTAATTATACCAAATACTGGAAGAGATCTGGTTTTTCATTGAGGTAGTCCCCATAGAATCCTTTGGCTTTCATGCGTTCTAATAGCGGAGAAAAATCTGCTTCGCTTTTTAATTCAATACCGACGACAGCTGGGGCATGTACCCTACTATTCTTTTTGGAATATTCGAAAAAGGCAATGTCATCATTAGAACCTAAAATTTCGTTTACAAACTCTTTTAAGGCTCCGGCACGTTGCGGAAAACGCACAATAAAATAATGCTTTAGATTAGCGTGTAAGAGTGCTCTTTCTTTTATTTCTGGAGTACGGGTAATATCGTTATTCCCCCCACAAATAAGGGTACCAACACGTTTGCCTTTCAGTTGATCCTTATATTGTTCTAAAGCGGCTAAAGAGATCGCCCCAGCGGGTTCGACTACAATTCCTTCTTTATTATAGAGATCTAGAATTTCTTGACAAATGCGGCCCTCAGCTACTGTAATACAATCGTCTACTAAATCCTTGCATACTGAGAAACCGAGATCTCCCACCCTTTGTACTGCGGCACCATCGACAAACTTATCAATTTGCTTTAATCGTGTATTGACATTATTTTTTATTGAGGTGCCCAAAGAAGGAGCCCCAGCAGGTTCAACTGCTATAATTTTAGTGAGCGGAGATTTAGCTTTGAACACAGTTAAAATCCCAGAGATTAGTCCTCCCCCTCCTACTGGAACGAAAAGGTAATCTAAGGGTTGATCAATTTGTGTCAAAATCTCTAAAGCAATAGTCGCTTGCCCCTCTATCACTTCTTTATCATCAAAAGGATGAATAAAAACAGATTGATAGTCTTGTTGAAAATGCAAAGCAGCTTTATAGGCATCATCAAACGTATCTCCCAATAAGGATATGTTGACATAGTCCCCGCCAAACATGCGGACCTGCTCAATTTTTTGCTTTGGAGTAGGCGTAGGCATAAAAACCGTACCCTTAATCTTTAATGCATTACAAGCATAGGCGAAGCCTTGCGCATGGTTCCCTGCACTGGCGCAAACTATACCTCTATTTCTTTCAGCTGGTTTAAGGGTAACTATTTTGTTAAAGGCCCCTCTAATTTTAAAAGAGCGCACCTGCTGTAAGTCTTCGCGTTTTACAAAAACTTGACCTTCAATAAGAGAAGAAAAACGAGCCAAGTTTTGAAAGGGTGTAAGCAGCCCAACCTCTTTTAATCGAGTTTGAGCTGCTAGTGCGCCTTCAACACTTGGCCATTCCATATTATACTATTTTCTTCATCGCGGTCATAGAGTCACGTAACTCATAACCGATTAATTCGATGGGGTGAAAACGAATAATTTCATTGATGTCGATCAATTGTTTGTTATCAACACCATTTCCTGCTTCATGGGCATAAGCTTTCCCGATCACATCGGTATCGATATCTTTCATAAAGTCCACTAATAGTGGCTTACAAGCATGATCGAATAAATAACAACCATATTCTGCCGTATCAGAAATTACACGATTCATTTCGAATAATTTCTTACGCGCGATGGTGTTGGCAATTAATGGTGTTTCGTGTAAAGACTCGTAGTAAGCAGACTCTTCTTTAATTCCAGCTGCTACCATAGTATCAAAGGCTAACTCAACTCCTGCACGAACAAAAGCCACCATTAATACACCGTGGTCAAAAAATTCTTGCTCAGAAATCTCTGCATCAGTAGGTGCTGTTTTTTCAAAAGCAGTTTCCCCAGTTGCAGCTCTCCAGCCTAAAAGATTTTTATCGTCATTTGCCCAGTCTTCCATCATTGTCTTAGAGAAATGTCCAGACATGATATCGTCCATATGTTTGTGGAACAATGGCTCCATAATTTCTTTTAACTGTTCAGACAGTTCAAAGGCTTTCACCTTTGCTGGGTTTGATAAACGATCCATCATATTAGTGATTCCACCGTGCTTTAAAGCTTCGGTAATGGTTTCCCATCCGTACTGAATCAATTTGGCTGCGTAAGCAGGCTCAATGCCTTTTTCAACCATTTTATCAAAACATAAAATAGATCCGGTTTGTAACACCCCACATAAAATGGTTTGTTCTCCCATTAAATCAGATTTTACTTCTGCCACAAAAGAAGATTCTAAAACTCCAGCGCGGTGACCTCCTGTACCAACTGCATAGGCTTTCGCTTGGTCTAAACCGTGACCTTGAGGGTCGTTCTCTGGGTGAACAGCGATTAGCGTTGGTACTCCAAAGCCTCTTTTGTACTCTTCACGTACTTCAGATCCTGGACACTTAGGAGCGACCATGATAACGGTTAAGTCTTCGCGAACTTGTGTGCCTTCTTCAACGATATTAAAACCGTGAGAATACGATAAGGTAGCTCCTTTTTTCATCAAAGGCATCACTGCCTTAACCACAGAAGTGTGATTTTTATCTGGCGTAAGGTTAATCACCACATCTGCAGTAGGGATCATATCTTCATAACTACCTACAGCAAAGTTGTTATCTGATGCATTTTGAAAAGAAGCGCGTTTTTGATCGATGGCACCTTGACGTAAAGCATAAGAAATATCTAAACCAGAGTCACGCATGTTTAAACCTTGATTTAGCCCTTGTGCACCACAGCCCACAATAACGATTTTCTTTCCTTCTAACGCTTTGATTCCATCGTTGAATTCTGAAGCGTCCATAAAGCGACATTGTCCTAGTTGCTCTAGTTGATCGCGTAATGATAGTTGATTAAAATAATTTGCCATTGTGTGTTGTTTAGTCGTTTTTTTGGTTGTTAAAATTATTCAATATTTCTGAAATGCCCATAGGGGCTTTTGTTACAGATATTCTTCCTGAACGAACAAATTGTAGCAAACCATAAGGAGCTAAGTCTTCTCGCAGCTTTTCGGTCTCATGACGGAAGCCAGTTTTTTCAATCACAAAAAACTCAGGGGAAACAGTCACGATATTCGCATGACTATCTTTAATGATGTTTTGAATTTGACGCTCTTCAAATAAGTAACTTGATTTTACTTTATACAAAGCTGTCTCTTGAAAAATCGTTTCTTCATCTGTGTGATAAAAGGCTCTGATTACGTCTATTTGCTTTTCGATTTGTTGTACCAATTTGATAATTTTATCTTCAGTCACTTTTACCACAATTACAAAACGAAAAACATTTGGGATTTCAGATTGAGAGGTAGAAAAGCTCAACAAATTAATATGACGCTTTAAAAAAATAGCCGAAACACGGTTGAGCAAGCCAACATTGTTTTCAGAATAAATCGATATGGTATAGCGATTAATTTTACTCATTTATTGTAATCTTATATCTGATACCGAGGCTCCTGTAGGAATCATCGGGAATACATTATCTTCCTTTTCTACGCAAACCTCTAAAAAGTAGGGTTTGTCTGAAGCAATCATCTCACTCACTGCCTGATCGAGTTCATCTCTTTTTGACACGCGTTTTGCATCAATATGATACCCTTTTGCAATGGTTACAAAATCTGGGTTGGTCATTTCTGTAGAAGCATATCGCTTGTCAAAAAACAGTTGTTGCCATTGACGTACCATTCCTAAATAGTCGTTATTTAAAACGACGATTTTAACTGCCGTTCCTGTTTGGAAAATGGTTCCTAACTCTTGGATGGTCATTTGATACCCCCCATCCCCGATTACTGCGACAACATGGCGGTCTTGCGCCCCCATTTTAGCGCCAATTGCGGCGGGTAAGGCAAAGCCCATGGTCCCTAAACCTCCAGAGGTAACGTTACTTTTCGAGCGAATAAACTCAGCATAGCGACAAGCAATCATTTGGTGCTGTCCTACATCGGTTACGATGACGGCATCTCCGCCTGTGTACTTGTTGATGGCAGCAATTGCTTCTCCCATGGTAAGTCCTTCTTTAGTCGGTTGTGTATCGGCTTTAATCACTGTTTCGAACTCTGTATCCATATGGGCAGCAAATTGCGCTTTCCATTCGGTTAGTGGTTTATTATGTACCAAAGGGGTTAGTGCCTTAAGACTACTTTTACAATCTGCTAAAACAGGATAATGTGCATGTACATTCTTGCTAATTTCTGCGGGATCAATTTCAAGATGAACCACTTGCGCTTGTTTTGCATAAGTAGCTAAATTCCCAGTTACGCGATCGTCAAATCGCATCCCGATTGCGATTAAAACATCGCATTCATTGGTCAATAAATTAGGCCCATAGTTTCCATGCATCCCTACCATTCCCATATTTAATGGGTGTTTTGTAGGCAGGGCCGAAAGACCTAAAATGGTCCACACTGCGGGGATTCCTGAACTTTCGACAAAGGTTTTAAATTCTTCTTCGGCTTCGCCTAAAATAACGCCTTGCCCCCATACAATCATGGGTTTTTTAGCAGCGTTAATGGCTTTTGCGGCAGCTTGTACTTGGTCTAACTGAAGTTGAGGAACAGGTTGATAAGAGCGTACCCCTTTACATTTTTCATAAGTAAAGTCAAACAACTCAAACTGTGCATCTTTTGTAATGTCAATCAATACGGGGCCTGGACGACCAGAGCGCGCGATATAAAACGCCTTCGCCATGATTTCTGGTATTTCACTGGCCTTAGTGATTTGATAATTCCATTTTGTTACCGGGGTTGAAATCCCGATAATATCTGTTTCTTGAAAAGCATCTGAACCCAATAAATGAGAGGCTACCTGCCCCGTAATACAAACCATGGGAGTAGAATCAATTTGAGCATCTGCGATTCCTGTCACAAGATTTGTTGCCCCCGGTCCAGAGGTAGCCATAGCGACCCCTACTTTACCTGAGGTACGAGCAAAGCCTTGCGCTGCGTGGGTTGCTCCTTGTTCATGACGTGTTAAAACATGTTGTAATTGATCGCTAAACTTATAGAGCTCATCATAGATGGGCATAATTGCTCCACCTGGGTAACCATAGATTAAGTCAGCTCCTTCAACTAACAAGCATCGAATAACGGCTTCTGCCCCTGAAATATGTAAGGGAGTTTGTTTTTCCATAATATTATTCGTCTGTCACACAACCTTCAGAGGCAGTGGATACGTTTTTGATGTATTTATAAAGTACTCCGCTTGAGAATTTTAAATCAGGAGCTTTCCAGTTGGCTTTACGCTCTTTTAATTCAGCATCGCTTAAATGTACTTCTAGGGTATTTTTCTCTGCGTTGATTTCAATGATGTCTCCATCTTCGATTAAAGCAATTGCTCCACCCGCTTGTGCTTCTGGAACAATATGTCCCACAACAAAGCCATGTGTTCCACCAGAGAAGCGACCATCGGTAATTAAAGCGACATCTTTCCCTAGTCCCACTCCCATAATAGCAGCAGTAGGTTTTAACATTTCTGGCATTCCAGGGCCACCTTTGGGTCCCTCATAACGAATTACAACTACTTCGCCTTTTTGAACTAGACCGTTACGGATGCCATCATTTGCAGCATATTCTCCGTTGAAAACACGTGCAGGACCTTTAAATAGGAGTCCTTCTTTTCCGGTAATTTTAGCCACAGATCCACCTTCTGCAAGGTTTCCTTTTAGGATACGGATGTGCCCAGTTTCCTTGATAGGGTTAGCAACTGGGTGAATAATATCTTGCCCTTCTTTAAGAGAGTTAACTTCTACTAAATTTTCTGCAAGGGTTTTTCCAGTAACGGTTAAGCAATCTCCGTGCAGCATACCTTCTTCAAGCATAAACTTCAATACTGCTGGAACTCCCCCAACATTATGTAGGTCTTCCATTAGGTATTTTCCACTAGGCTTTAAGTCCGCTAGGAAAGGAGTCTTGTCCATAATAGCTTGGAAATCGTCTATGGTAAATTCTATTTCGGCTGCTTTGGCAATCGCCAAAAAGTGTAAAACAGCATTGGTTGATCCTCCTAAAACAGCGATCAAGCGGATGGCGTTTTCAAGCGACTTTCTCGTCACTAGATCTTTCGGTTTAATATCTTGTTCAACTAAATGACGTAAAGCACTTCCTACACGCTCACATTCAGCTTTTTTATCAGAACTAACGGCCGGATTAGAAGAGTTGTAAGGCAATGCCATTCCTAAGGCTTCAATTGCAGAGGCCATGGTATTTGCCGTGTACATACCGCCACAAGCACCAGCTCCCGGACAAGCATTGCGAACGACTTCTTTATATTCTTTTTCGTCGATTGTTCCGGCAACTTTTTCACCCCAAGCTTCAAAGGCAGAAACAACATCGAGTTTTTTGTCTTTGTGACAACCAGGCGCTATGGTTCCGCCATACACTAGAATACTAGGACGATTTAGACGCAACATGGCCATTAGGGCACCGGGCATATTTTTATCACAACCAACTACGGTTACAACCCCATCATATGACATCGCTTGTACTACTGTTTCAACAGAGTCAGCAATGACATCACGAGATGGTAAAGAAAAACGCATTCCAGGAGTTCCCATAGAAATCCCGTCACTTACCCCAATGGTATTAAAAATAAGGCCTACCAAATCGGCAGCTTGAACCCCTTTTTTAATATCTACTGATAAATCGTTTAAGTGCATGTTACAAGGGTTGCCCTCATAACCTGTACTAGCGATACCAATCAAAGGTTTTTTAAAGTCTTCGTCTGTCAAACCAATGGCGTGCAACATCGCTTGTGCAGCTGGCTGAGTGGGGTCTTGCGTGACCGCTTTACTGTATTTGTTAAGTTCCATGAAATTGAATGTCTTGCGAAAATAAAATCCTTTAAAAAGAAGTTGTGTTTAAAAGATTTTTTACTCTTATGCCTAAAGGCAAAATTATATGTTTAAGTTATTTAATATCAGATTTTTAAACTTATAAAAGCGTTGATTTCTAAGTGGATTTAAATGAATAAAATTAAAGATTAGTTAACTAGTACTAGTTTATTATTCAAAAAAGATGTCTATTTTAAAACATTATTAAAAGACCGAATGAAAATACAAGAAATTCACAAAAATCAGCGCACATTTTTTAAGACCCAACAAACTAAAAACGTTTTATATCGTAAAGATAGTTTAAAGCGTTTTCAAAGAGTGCTAAAGCAAGAAGAAAAATCGATTTCTACTGCCCTTTTTGAAGATCTTGGAAAGCCAGAATTCGAGGCTTATCTAACCGAGTATTTTGTGGTGATGGCAGAATTAAAGACCATGATAAAAAATCTTGAGCGATGGTCACAGCCAAAACGGATCAAATCGTCTCCATTAAATTTCCCATCAAAAGACTATTTACTCCCAGAACCCTATGGTCTTTGCTTACAAATAAGTCCATGGAACTACCCTTTTCAATTGTCTTTTGCTACCTTAGTAGGAGCGGTTGCCGCAGGAAATACCGTAGTTTTAAAACCTTCTGAACATGCCCCTAAGACTGCCACTTTACTCGCAGAGTTAATTGCAAAAACATTTGACCCTCAACATGTAACCGTGGTTAATGGAGATGCAAGCGTTGCAAAAGAATTGTTAGACCATCGCTGGGATCACATCATTTTTACGGGAAGTACTCATGTTGGAAAAATAATCGCAAAAGCAGCGGCAGACCACCTCACCCCTACAATCTTAGAATTAGGTGGGAAAAACCCTTGTATCGTCGATGCCACGGCACCTATACAGTTAACGGCAAAAAGAATTGTTTGGGGAAAATATGTTAACTGTGGGCAGACCTGTATTGCACCTGATTACCTTTTAGTAGACGAAAGCATCAAAGCACCTTTACTCAAAGCCTTAGTAGAAGAAATCAAAAACGCCTATGGTGAAGATGCTTCAACTGCCCATAGTTATGGCCGCATTGCGCACCAAAGACACTTTGACCGTTTGGTCGAATTAATCAAAGGCAGTGACTTGGTTTATGGTGGTGATAGCGATGATAAAACCCTTTATTTTGGTCCTACGCTTTTGGAAGTTGATAACACCCAACATCCCACTATGGCGGAGGAGATCTTTGGTCCAATCCTGCCTGTGCTTAGCTATTCAAATGAAAGTGAACTCAATCCAATTATTGATACTTATGAGCGCCCGCTAGGGTTTTATGTTTTCTCAAAACGTAAAAAGTTCATTAAAAACATCTTTCATCGTTATTCTTATGGTGGAGGCGTAGCCAATGATACCGTGATTCAATTTGCAAACGACAAACTCCCATTTGGTGGGGTTGGTTACAGCGGATTAGGGGCTTATCACGGAAAACATTCTTTTGATGCCTTTACTCACTTTAAACCCTTTATCAAAAGAGGAACTTGGATAGATCCTTTTGTGCGTTATGCACCTTATCCTAGTTCTTTTGATTGGCTAAAAAAACTATTAAACTTTATTTAGAAGTCCCAAAAATCTCTTCAAGAGGCGATCGCTTACACAAGATCTGTAAGGGTATATGATTCCATGTAGTCAATTGATTCAGATATAGTAAAAGATGTATCCGTCAAGCAATTTTAAGCTTGCCTAATGAGGCGATGATTACCATGGTGATAGCTTAGCATTCGTGGAAAAGGCGGAGTTTATGGCCCATAATTTAGGGTTGCTTTTGAGGAAGTGTATTTCGAAAAGTAAGCTGTTCGCCTTCTCTTTTTTGGACTAAAACAGCTAGGGCTTCTTCAGACAGACAAAGGACTTGTAGGTATCCGCCTGACACTTGGCAATCTGCTGTGGCAATGAGTATTTCTCCGCTGGGGGTTAATTGCACCATTCCTGGTAAAATCAATTGACTTAATAATTGTGGTGCAGTGACAACGATGGTACTGCTTAAACGATAGCCCATGCGATTTTGGGCAAGGACCTTATGGGTTTCTTCCATCAATTGTTTTTGCTGTGCGGTAGTAAGTCTTTCCCAATCTGTCCCCGGCTGAACGTCTAGTTTAGACAAGCGCAAATAATCTTGGGCGATATTGACTTTTGCATGGGCAACTTTAGTGTGATTTGGAAAAGAAACAATCGACAACTCATCTCCTTTTTCTAAGCGACTAGGGCTCCCTAAGGCGGGATAAAAAGAAACACTATCAAAATATTTTGGGAGATCAAAAATCGCTTCGAATCGCAGATAAAACCGCACTCCAGTGCTTATTTTTCCAAACTTTAACCTACTGCCCTTTGGCGCAAAATGGACTTGGTTCATTGCACAAGGCTGCCCATCTAAATCAATGGGGACGTTGGCTCCAGTCACGACAAAACGCAAAGGCGCATTGATTTCAAGTATGGGGCCCGTTAGGGTACATTCAAAAACCGTTTGCTCATCTTTCAACGGCAAAAGCGCATTCGCCAGCCTAAAGGCTTGGCTATCCATAGGTCCAGAAGTTGGCACCCCTAAATGCCGGAAACCAAAGCGACCTTGATCTTGAATGGTCGTATAAAAACCTGCTTCCATGACTTTAATCATAGCAGCACTTTTTTAGGTTGATAGTGCCCTGTTTCAATCCCCTTTGCGATCGCTTTACATTCTTGAAGATCAACAGTTACAAAACGAATCGCCTCTCCTGGCTGAATAAAAACATAGGGCGCTTGTTTTGCTTGTATCCATGGCAGCGGACTATAGCCTATGGCTTGCCAGCCCCCGGGACTGTCTTGGGGGTAAACACCTACTTGCTCTCCCCCCACGGCGACGGTACCTTTTAGCGTCTTTCGATTAGCGGTTAACTTTCGGTCTAAATGGCATTGTTTAGGCAAACCAGAGAGGTACCCAAAACCCGGTAAAAAGCCATAAAATTCTAAACGATAGGTAGCAGATAAAAAAACGGTTCTATAGTGATCGATGGCGTTTTTATCTCCTTGAAAAATTTGGGCTAAATCATTAGGGTATTGCTCATTAAAACAGATTGGAATTTCCCAATAATAAGTGGGTTGCTCTCGCTTCAATTGATTCCAATCTAATTGTGCTATCTTCTTTAAAATCGTTTCTTCTTCGATCGGACTTTTAAACAATAGGTTCACCCGATCAAAGCTATGGGTCACTTCTTCTAAGGAGGGAAAATGTTGCAGTAACACTTTTCTAAAAACACTAATATCAAGACCAGTTGTTGCCTCAAAGCAAAGGGAAACGACTTTTTTATTGATCAATAAAATATTAGTAGGCTTCAACAGCAATGTTTTTTTGTTTTAAGGTCTTGACCAAATATGGAAGATTCTCCTGCACATTTTTACCATCACCATGTAAACATATGGTATTGATTTTTAAGGGAATCCTTTCTCCTTCTAATCCAATCACTTCCGCTTGCTGAATGATCTCCAGTACTTGTTGGGTGATTTGTTCTTTTTGGGTAAAAGTCGCTAAAGGATTTTTACGTGGAACTAAAGCTCCGCTTAGCTGATATGCCCTATCCCCAAAGCCTTCTAAAACAGGAACAAGACCTGCTGCTTTAGCTGCAGTAGCCAGCGCACTTTTAGGGGCGCAGTAAACTTTTATCTTGGGGTTATATGCCGCAAATACTTCTACAACTGCACTAGCCTTTTCCCTTTCGTCAAAAAGGTCGTTGTACAAAGCCCCATGAGGTTTGATATGGTTAACGGCTGGACATAAACCAAAAAATAAATCCAATTGCTCCCGCAACACATCTTGCAATTCAGTCAAGGGAAGGTCCATGGATTTTCGGCCAAAGTTTTGTGGGTCGGGATAGGCGGGATGAGCGCCGGTTTTGACCTTATTTTGCGCTGCTAAAGCTAAGGTGGCAGCGATTGTTTTGGCATTGCCAAAATGCCCTCCACAAGCAATCGAACAAGAGGAAATAAAAGGCATTAAAGCGGCATCGTTTCCCGTTCCTTCGCCTACATCACAATTGAGATCTATCTTTTGCATCAAAATATTAAGCCTAAACTTTTAATTCCTAAAAAGATAAAAAAGAGTTCGATCAAAATAAAATAGCTGTTCTGTAATTTTGAGGGGGTAGCTCCGCGCATGAGCTGGCTGTTATTCACCATGAATAACAGCAGCAAGCCGATGACGGGTAATAAAATCCCATTGGCGATTTGTGCAAAACGAATGATTTCAATGGGAACAATTCCCGTGGTTGTAAAATATACCCCAACCGCTAAAACCATAAAGGCGGTGATGCGATAACCCCAGCCTTCTTTTGGCATGCTAAAGCATTCTGACACCACAAAAGCGGCCGCCATTGGCGCCGTTAATGCCGAAGTTAAGCCGGCGGCAAAAAAACCAAATTGTAATAATAAAGGCGCAGCAGTTCCATAGAGAGGCTCAAGTGCTTTCCCTAAGTCAAGGGCATTTTTAACCTCTGCACCTTCTAAGGCAGCAGCAGAAATGATAATGCATAAAGAGATGATTCCCCCCAGCCCTATGGCAACTAAAGTGTCTTTTTTGATCGCAGCGAAAGGTACATTTGGGGATTGCGCCACTAGCGCGGCATGTAAGAATAAATTATAAGGCACTACTGTGGTTCCCAATAAGCCAACAATGGTTAAAATTTCTTCTGTATTAAATGAAGGAACAAACAACCCATGTAACATTAACCCTAAATCGGGTTTAGTCATGATGGCGGTCAATAAAAAAGAAACACTCATTAACACCACTATGGCGATCAAACTATTTTTTAAAAAGCGAAAACTCCCGACAACCAACAAACCTCCTACACCCAATCCTAAAAGCAACGGAAACCAATCTAGGCTGCCGCCAAAGGTGAGCTTTTCCATAGAGAGGATTCCCTTTAAACCAATTAAAGCTCCTGACAAATTTCCCGCTTCATAAGCGGCATTCCCAATCAATATCGCCCCGATCAACAACAGCCCTAACAATAGTCTAATTAGAGGATGATTACTCTGTTCAAGGCTACTCTGCGCTAATCCCTTTCGAGTAGTCCATGCGATACGCGCCGCAGTGTTTTGGATAAAAATCGTGATAATAACCGACAACAGCATGGCCCACAATAAACTAAACCCATGCGTGACCCCCGCTAAAATACAGAGGGTAATGGTTCCAGGACCGATAAAGGCAGCGGTAATTAAAGCAGCTGGGCCTATGGAAATTCGCATACACTAATTTTTAAGGAAGATAAGCAATTTAGCCCATCTAGGCTTTGCAAGCTAAAAGGGGATTACTCCAATCGCTTAAACATAAAGAGCAGCAGATGCAATCCTAATTCTTCGTCTGAATTGAGGCCGCAAAAATGAAGTGAACTAGAGATAAGATTTTAAGGTGGCAACCATTTCTTTGTTTCCACAAAAGAAGGGAACCCGTTGGTGCAAGGTGATGGGGTCAATTTCCATAATCCGTTGGTCCATGCTAATGGCTTCTCCCTCAGCCTGTTCTACAATAAAGGCGATGGGGTTACACTCATACAGCAAGCGCAATTTTCCTTGCGGAGATTTTTGATTGGGAGGATATAAATACAATCCGCCCTTTAACATATTGCGGTGAATGTCAGAGACCATCGAACCGATATAACGTGTGGTATATTTTTGATCTTCCGCTTTGCGGTTTTTTAAAAAATCTTTTATGCTCTCTGGGAAGGTGGCAAAATTCGCTTCGTTAATGGAATAGATATGCCCTTTGGGCGGAAGCGTAATATCAGGATGCGACAAATAAAAAGTTCCAATGGCAGGATTAAGGGTAAAACCATTCACCCCATTCCCGGTAGTATAAACAAAAAGGGTCGAAGTGCCATAAAGAATATAACCTGCCGCAACTTGTTCAGTGCCTTTTTGAAGAAAGTCTTCTTGGGTAACTGGACCTGTTGAAGGAGAAATACGTTTATAAATAGAGAAAATGGTCCCTAAAGAAACATTCACATCGATATTAGAAGATCCATCAAGCGGATCGATTAAAACGATGTATTTGCTTTCTGGATTTTCAGTACTGTTATGCACTTCGATAAAATCATCTGCTTCTTCACTGGCAATACCACAAACAATTTTTCTGTTGGTTAAGGAGCCAATAAAGGTTTCATGCGCATAAACATCTAATTTTTGTTGACTTTCGCCTTGTGCGTTAGTCACACCATTCGCCCCAATAATGTCAATTAATCCTGCTTTATTAACTTTATGACTCACCACTTTTGCCGCTAAACGCAGGGCGTGTATAACTTTACTAAACTCTCCTGTACTGGCGGGGTGTTTTTGCTGACTGGCGATGAGGAATTCTCCGAGAGTGTGCATAGACTGTTTAGATTGGATATTACAAAAATAAGCCTTTTTAAAAACTAGGTGCTTGTTTTATATCTAAACCCTTTCACCCCATCCAGCCCTCTCGGTCCAGGCTGCGGTATTGGATGGCTTCGGCGATATGGTCTGTTTGGAGGTTGGTGGCTTGGGCGAGATCGGCGATGGTTCGCGCTACTTTCAAGATACGATCATAGGCACGTGCCGATAAACCTAACTTGTCCATGGCGGTTTTGATTAAGGCTTTTGCTGGGGCCTCCAATTCACAATACGTTCTTAACTGTTTAGGCGTCATTTGCGCATTATAATGAATGCTTTTAAAATCTTTAAAGCGATCTGCTTGAATTTGCCTCGCCTTCGTTACCCTCTCTCTAATGGGTTGTGAGGCTTCGCCCAAAGGCTTTTTCGCTAGATCCTCAAAAGGAACAGGCTCTACTTCAATATGTAAATCAATACGATCGAGCAAAGGCCCAGATATCTTACTCAAATACCGCTGGGTCTCCACTGGCGTAGTCGTCCCGCGATTAAAATAGCCAGAGGGACTAGGATTCATACTCGCCACCAACATAAAGGAACTGGGATAAGTCACGGTAAACTTGGCTCTAGAGATGGTCACTTCTCGGTCCTCCAGCGGTTGCCGCATGACTTCTAAAACAGAGCGCTTAAATTCGGGTAATTCGTCAAGAAATAGCACCCCATTATGTGCCAAAGAGATTTCCCCCGGTTGGGGATAAGTCCCCCCGCCTACTAAGGCGACATCAGAGATGGTATGATGAGGAGAACGAAACGGACGTTGATGTACCAAACCTCTCTCCTTTACCCTCCCTAAAACAGAATGAATCTTAGTGGTTTCGAGGGCTTCGCCCAAAGTCATGGGCGGTAAGATGGAGGGTAGTCGCTTGGCCAACATCGTCTTTCCTGCGCCTGGCGGGCCAATCAAGATGATATTATGTCCCCCAGAGGCAGCAATTTCCATACACCGCTTGATGGTTTCTTGTCCTTTAACATCGGCAAAGTCAAGGGCATCAAATTTGTCCTGCTGCGCAAAAAGTTTTCGGGCATCGATGGTTAGGGGAGTTAAACTTTGCTTGCCTTCAAAAAAATCCATTACCTCTTTTAAATGGGTAATTCCATACACTGCTATTCCTTTGACGATCGCTGCTTCTGCCGCATTTTCTTGGGGTAGAATAAAGCCTTTAAAACCGTCTTTCAACGCTTGGATCGCAATGGGAAGAGCTCCTTTGATCGGGCGAATTGCTCCGTCTAAAGCAATCTCTCCCATGATAATATAATCCCCTATAGTGGGGGCTTCGATTTGCTTTGAGGCAGTAAGAATTCCTAAAGCAATGGGTAAATCATAGGCCGATCCCTCTTTACGTAAATCTGCCGGTGCCATATTGATGGTAATTTTCTTGCCCGGTAGTTTATAGCCAATGTTCTGCAATGCTGCCGCAATACGGTAGTTACTTTCTTTGATGGCATTGTCTGGAAGTCCGACTAAATGGTAGCCTATTCCTTGATCAACATTTACCTCGATGGTAATTAAATGGGCATCTACCCCAAAGACAGCACTGCCGTTGAGTTGTATTAACATAAGTAGGTTTTTAGTTCACTTAAATATACAAAACCCTAATAAAGAGGAGGATGTATAAGAATAAAAAATAGGTTGCTTTTAAAGAATCAGCATTTTAAGTATATTAGAACAACCTAAACTTACAAACATGAAAACCTTATTGCTATGGGTTGTCTTATGCACAGCAACCCCCTTACTCTCGCAAACTAAGCTATCGTATACCCTTAGCGTTACTATTGCAAACAGTCAGCAAAACCGCGAAATTATTCAGGAAAATTTTGGCGCAGCTAAAAAACACAAAAACACCTATGTCTGGGAAAAATATGGGCCAGCTTATCACTACAAAATCCGGCTTAAACCACGAAAAGTCATCATCCGTTATACAGGAAAAGCGAAACAAATGGAGCGGAAAATAAAAGCTTTACGCAAACGAATCCTACACTAATTGTTGTCTAAACCTTTTGTTAGCCAATCCAAATAGGTCTTTGCATCGGTATATTGAATGGGTGCATTGAGTAAAGTCCCATCTGCTTGCATCAACACATAATAGGGCTGTGAAGCCGAGTTAAAATTCAAACTCTGAAAAGTCGCCCACTGCTCTCCTATGGTATTGATTTCCCTAATGCGCCCGTCGGGATATTGGAAGTTAAACTGTTGCGTTATTGGCAAGGCTGTTCGATCGTCAACATAAAGAGAAATAAGCACAAGCTCCTCATTTAACAATTTAAAAATTGCGGGTTCTGACCAGACATTTTCTTCCACTTTACGACAATTCACACAGGCCCAACCCGTAAAATCTAAAAGAATGGGTTTGTTTTGTAAACGCGCTGCTGCAAGACCTTGCTCAAAATCTTTATAGCAGTCTAGGCCCAGCGGACAATCATTTTCTTTTTCATAGATACTGTAAAAAGCAGGAGGCGGGAAACCACTCAGTGGTTTTAAAGTATTCTCTTTAGAAACCAAGCCCATAAACAAATAAGCCGTTAAGACAAGTGATAGCCCAGCTAGGGCATAACGACTTTTAGACAAGGGTCCTTTCACATCATGTGGAAAGCGGAAAATCCCAAAGAGATATAGGGTGAGACCAAAGGCCAAAAGGGTCCATATCCCAATAAATACCTCTCGTTTTAATAAGCCCCAATGGGAAACTAAATCGGCATTGGACAAGAATTTTAAAGCGAGGGCAAGCTCTAAGAAGCCCAGGATTACCTTGATGGTAGTCATCCACCCACCAGACTTTGGCAAGGCATTGAGAGCATTAGGAAAAAGGGCAAAAAGTGCAAATGGCATAGCCAAAGCAAAACCAAAACCGGTCATCCCAGCTGTGAGTTGCATCGCGCCGCCTTCTGCCGTTAATGATCCGGCAAGCAAACTTCCCAGAATAGGCCCGGTACAAGAAAAAGAAACAATGGCAAGCGTTAGTGCCATAAAAAAGATCCCGATAATCCCGTTGCGATTTGACCCTTCGTCTGTGGCACTTCCCCAGCTAGAAGGCAAGGTTAACTCATAGTACCCAAAGAAGGAAAACGCAAAAAAGACAAATACCCCAAAGAAGACTAAATTCAGTGGAACATTGGTCGAGATGGTATTGAGAATTTCAGGATTCAAAGAATCCAAAAAGTGAAAAGGCAAGCTTAGCAAAACATAAATCACCACGATAAAAAAGCCGTACAAAAGGGCATTTAAAATTCCCTGTCGCAAACTATTACCTTGTTTTAAGAAAAAAGAAACCGTTAAGGGAATCATAGGGAAGACACAAGGGGTCAACAGGGCTATTAAGCCCCCTAGAAACCCTAAAAGGAAGAGTTTTAAAAAAGGAGAAGTATCATCTGCTGGGTCGATACTAGAAGTAAGATATGCTTTATTTTTTAAGGATAAAGTCAAGGTTTTTGAGCGTGCTAGATCGACAGTGGTTAATTCAACTTTGGCCACTGTGGCCTCGCTCCCATCTAACATAATTTGAAAGGGCTCTGTTCTAAAAATACAGACTCGATCGTCACAAGCTTGATAATTGATTTCTCCGCTAATTTGCTTGGCATTGGGGTCTAATAAGGTAAAGCGCTGAGTGAATTGTGCTTCATTGTCAAAGAAGGGTAAATCAATTTGAAAAATCTCATCAAAGGCTCGTTTTGGGGTTCCAGAAGTGGTTTTCCCCTCCAACTGAATTTGTAGTGAATCAAAAACAAAAGTGAATTCTGTGGGTAGCGGTCCATCATCAAATTCTTCTAAAGAATACAAATGCCATTGCTCTGCAATAGTGGCATCAAATTGAAGCGTGATAACATTCTTTGAAATTCGATCAACGGAGGTTGTCCATATAACTGGTTCCTCTTCGGTTTGTGCGACTGCCATTAAGGGCAGGCAAGCCAAAATAAATAAGATTAACTTTTTCAATCGCATACAATTCTAAGCGGGTTTTGGGTTTCAGAGGTGGCGGCAAAGCGGGCGTCGACACGTTGACCTACTACCCATACAATTTCACCTCCTGAACACAATAACCACTGCTGTTCTTTTTCTAGCAAGGAATATTTTTGGTCTTTAAAAAACTTACTCAACTTTTTCTTTCCCTTCATTCCCACAGGGTAAAAATAATCTCCTTCTTTATATTTACGAAGGATTAAGGGATATTTTAACGCTTCAGTCGCTAAAATCGCAGAGTGAGCATTTTCTGTGACATGCTCCCCTAATCTTAGCTTTATCGGAAAACTTAAATCTTCTGTTGGGGTCCAATGAAAAATTTCTTTGTCTTCCGCTTGCGCTACAGGCGAAAGTAAAAGAACGCCCCTATCTTTTAACAAGCGATGGGTGACAGAAAACAATTGCTTCCCGCTTTGCGCAACTAAAAGAGCATTCAGGTCAGAAAAATGGGTGAAGCCATAAGGGGAAAACAAGGCATGTAAATAGTATGTTAAAGGCTTTAATGTTTGTAATACTTCAATGGAAATAGCCACATAATCTTCTTTTGCAATAAAGTATTCGGCTATAAATTGATCGCATTGAACAGCAAGTGCTTCTTCTGCCATGCGCAATTGCTGCTGACTTTTTTCTAGCTGCTCAATAAGGTTAGGTTGTATTGCCTTCCACTTTGGAATCAATTGATGCCGCAGTTGATTTCTCAAATAATCTTCTTCTGCATTAGAAGCATCCTCTCGCCAAGAAATCTTATTCTCTTTGGCGTAAGCCATAATATCCTCTTTAGAAACCGTCAACAAAGGGCGTAGAATGAGCTGGTCAGGAATTCCGCTCAATCCTTTTATCCCACTTCCTCTACCTAAGTTGATGAGAAAAGTTTCTAATTGGTCATCTAAATGGTGTGCGGTGAGCAGATGAGTAAATTCGTGGTCATTTTTTAAAGTATCAAACCATTGATAGCGCAATTCTCTTGCCGCCATTTGGGTTGAAATTCCCTTTGTTTTGGCATGATCTTTTGTCTTAAAAGATTGTTCAAAATATTGTAATCCATGTGCAGTACAATAGCCCGAAACAAAGGCTGCATCCCCGTCACTGGCAGCTTCACGTAATAAAAAGTTACAATGAGCAACAGCGATAGAATAGTTTGATTTTTGCAAAAGATAAAGCAAAACCATGCTGTCTACTCCCCCACTACAGGCGAGTAAAAGCTTAGGCTTTTCAACTTGGTTAAGTTGTCTTTCTAATTGATTTTGTACGATTTCAAACACATGGCAAAGATAATGTTTTAAAAAGGCATTTTAAACGAAGAATTAGCAAGGGATTTGCTCATGCCAAAAAAAACACGCATTTTTGCACTGTATTATGAAAACAGAGATCAACATTAGGTTTACATTTCCACGTCGCCCACGCAGCCGTCGCCCCTTGGGGGTCTAATACATTTATGGAACTTAGGTGAGTCCGGTTCCTATATCAATCCACCTTTCTACTATTTTTAAATTTAACTCAAACCATTTCCTATGGAAATTGTCATCGCGGGTCCAGAACATTTACATTTTGCAAAAACCATTAGTCTTACGATAGAAGAATCGGCTAAAGATCGAGGGACAGGAATTGCTAGAAGAACCCCAGAATATATCATGGAAAAGATGCAAAACAGGAATGCAGCCATTGCCTTTGAAGGAGATGAGTTCGCTGGATTTTGCTATATCGAAATATGGGGACATGGAAAATATGTCGCCCACTCTGGATTGATTGTCGCTCCCGCTTTTCGCGGTCAAGGCTTAGCCAAACGGATCAAAAAGCGCGTTTTTGATCTTTCTCTTGAAAAATTTCCAGGAGCAAAAATCTTTGGTATTACCACCGGTCAAGCGGTGATGAAAATTAATTATGAACTAGGCTATAAACCTGTTCACTTCTCTGAATTGACCGATGATCCAGAATTCTGGAAAGGCTGTCAGACCTGTAAAAACTTTGATGTCCTAACTAGAACAGAACGCAAACTGTGTTTGTGCACCGGAATGCTACACGATCCAAACGAACAAAAAGAAACTCCCTCTAAAACAAGTCGTTTTTTGAGTGGTTTATTTAAAAAGAATAAAAAATGAAAAAACTTGTCCTTGCTTATAGCGGTGGCCTAGACACCTCTTACTGTTTAAAAACCCTTTCTCAAGAAGGCTATGAAGTTCATGCGGTAAGTGTGAATACTGGAGGGTTTTCTACAGAAGAAATTGCTACCCAAGAAAAAAACGCTTACGCCATGGGGGCGAGCACCTATCGCTCTATTGATGCGTTACAGTCTTTTTACGACAAAATTGTCAAGTATTTAATCTTTGGGAATGTGTTAAAAAACAATACCTACCCCCTTTCAGTTAGTGCAGAACGCATTGTTCAAGCCATCGAAATCATAGAATATGCTAAAAGTATTGATGCGCAATACATCGCTCACGGTAGTACGGGAGCGGGAAATGACCAAGTTCGATTTGATTTAATTTTCCAAGTCCTTGCGCCTTCTATCGAAATTATTACTCCAATTCGTGACAAGCAATTATCCCGAGAAGCAGAGATTGACTATTTAAAAAGTCAAGGGATTAACCTCTCATGGGAAAAAGCACAATACTCCATCAATCAAGGTTTATGGGGAACAAGTGTAGGGGGTAGTGAAACCCTTACCTCTCATCAATCACTTCCTGACAGCGCTTATCCAAGTCCGTTAAAAGAAAGTACGCCAAAAAAAATCATCTTGAGCTTTAAAGCAGGGGAATTGGTTGCCTTGAATGGAAAAAGTGACGATGCAGTAAGCTTAATTCAACAATTACAAACCATTGCAAAAGACTATGCAATAGGTCGAGATATTCATGTGGGTGATACCATAATCGGGATTAAAGGGCGTGTAGGTTTTGAAGCTGCTGCTCCTATGATCATCCTTAAAGCACACCACTTATTAGAAAAGCACACCCAGACTAAGTGGCAACAATTTCAAAAAGAACAGATGGCCAACTTCTATGGCATGCAATTGCACGAAGGAAACTACCTCGATGCTGTAATGCGCGATATTGAAGCCTTTCTACAAAGCAGTCAGAAAACGGTTAATGGCGATGTTTTTGTTACCCTTCACCCGCATCGTTTTGAATTAGAAGGAGTAGATTCTCCAAATGATTTGATGAATGCTTCTTTTGGCAGCTATGGCGAGATGAACAAAGGCTGGACGGCAGATGACGCAAAAGGCTTTATCAAGATCACAGCCAATGCGCATAAAATTTATGGATCGGTAAACAACGATAAGAAATGAAAACAATAGGCATCATAGGCGGTTCTGGTTATACCGGCGGAGAGTTATTGAGACTTGTGATTAATCACCCGGCACTAAGCCTTGACTTTGTATACAGCAGTACCCGGCCTGGTACTCCCATTAGCGACACCCACCATGACCTTTTAGGGCAGGTTGAGCTTGCCTTTACCGATCAGGTAAATGCAACAGTCGATGTATTGTTTTTGTGTTTAGGACATGGAAACTCTTCAGCTTTTTTAGAACAGCATACTTTTTCAAGCCAAACCATAATCATTGATTTAAGTAATGATTTCCGTTTGAATAAGGATGCGCACTTCGGCGGAAGGGAATTTATCTATGGCCTTCCAGAAATCAATCGTACAGCCATTGAAAAAGCGACTGCAATCGCGAACCCTGGTTGTTTTGCTACTGCGATACAGTTGGCTTTACTCCCTTTGACGAATGCCAAAAAAATTAAAGATACCGTGCATGTGAATGCCATTACAGGATCTACAGGTGCTGGAGTGGGCCTTTCTGCTACCAGTCATTTTAGTTGGAGAAACAATAACATTTCGTGGTATAAACCTTTTACGCATCAACATTTAGGGGAGATAGGTGAAACCTTAACGCAGGCGCAAGGAGAGGACACTGAGGTGTTATTCTTACCACAGCGCGGAGATTTTACGCGGGGGATTTTTGCTACGGCTTATACCGCATTTGACGGGACGCTAGAGGAAGCCTATGCCTTATATGAAGCTTTTTATCAAGATGCGCCTTTTACCCAGGTGTCTAGAAAAGAAGTTCACTTAAAGTTAGTCGTCAACTCAAACCAATGCTTTTTGCATTTACACAAACATAAAAACCAATTATTAATCACTTCTGTGATCGATAATTTAATCAAAGGAGCTTCTGGACAAGCCATTCAAAATCTAAACCTAATGATGGGATGGGAAGAAAACCTAGGACTTCAATTAAAAACCTCCATATTTTAAGTATATGAAAATAGCCATCATCGGAACTGGAAATTTAGGCCTTAGCATCGCTAAAGGGCTGATTGTAAACAACAGTATTACAACGCTTTATTTAACAAAACGCAACCCAGATAGTCTGGCAGACTGGAATAAGTCAAAACAGGTTAATGTAACCTCAGATAATAGAGAGGCAATACGTAATTCTGATATTTTAATCTTTGCGGTACAACCCAGTCAAATGGAAGCCATTTTAGACGAAGTAAAAGATTTATTATCAGAAAATCACGTGATAATTTCTACCATTACAGGTTTTAAAATTGCCCGTATCGAAGCGATTTTAGGAACTGATGTTCCGATTATTCGCTCTATGCCAAACACGGCTATCTCTGTAGGGAAATCAATGACTTGTCTCTGTAGCAATGAAGTGGGGCAAAAACGCATTGATATTGCTTCTGCGATTTTTAATGGCGTGGGAACTTCGATCAAAATCGAAGAAGAACACATGCAAGCCGCTACGGTAATTTGTGCCAGCGGAATTGCCTTCTGGATGCGATTGATTCGCGCCACAACACAAGGCGGAGTCCAACTGGGCTTTGATGCAGAAGAGGCCATGAAGATGTCTATGCAAACTGCCTTAGGCGCTGCAAGTCTTTTAATTGAAACAGATACTCACCCAGAACAAGAAATCGATAAAGTAACTACGCCTAGAGGTTGTACCATTACTGGATTAAACGAGATGGAACACCAAGGATTGAGTTCCTCATTAATTCAAGGTTTAGTCGCTTCATTTAATAAAATCAACGAAATCTCAAAACAGTAATATGAAACTTTTTGATGTTTACCCTCTTTATGATGTTACCCCAGTTCGTGCAAAAGACGTTTATGTCTATGACGAAAATGGAACAGAATACCTTGATCTCTATGGAGGTCATGCGGTGATTTCTATCGGTCATGGCCATGATCGTTATTTAGAACGTCTCACCCAACAGATGCATCAAATCGGTTTTTATTCTAATGCGGTTCAAAACCCGCTACAACAAGAATTAGCGAATGCCATAGGGGAACACTCTTGCTGCCACGACTATCAATTATTCTTGTGTAGTTCTGGAGCAGAAGCGAATGAAAACGCACTTAAACTCGCCTCTTTTGTCACCGGAAAAAAGCGTATGATCGCATTTCACAATGCTTTTCACGGGAGAACGTCGGCGGCAGTAGCGGCCACAGATAACACCAATATCAATGCACCATTAAACCAGCAACAAGAAGTAACCTTCTTACCCTTTAATGACGAAAAGGCCCTGGAAACAGAACTCCAAAAAGGAGATGTTTGTGCCGTGATTTTTGAAGCCATTCAAGGTGTGGGTGGACTTGACGAACCCAGTGAAGACTTTGTTTATGCTATGGACTGTTTATGTAAGGCATACAACACTTGTTTAATAGCAGATGAAGTTCAAGCAGGTTTTAGTAGAACTGGAACCTTTTTTGGTTATCAGAAATACCTGATCGAACCACATATCATCACCATGGCCAAAGGGATGGGGAATGGTTTTCCTGTAGGGGGAATCTTAGTGCACCCTTCTATCGAGGCAAAATATGGAATGCTGGGAACCACCTTTGGTGGAAACCATCTCGCTTGCTCTGCTTCCCTCGCGGTACTTGATGTTTTGAAGAATCAAAACTTGCAAAAACACGCTAAAGACTTAGGAGGATACTTTATTCAGTCAGCTCAAAATATTGCTGAAGTAAAGAAAATAAAGGGTCGAGGACTCATGCTAGGCTTAGAGTTTGACTTTGAAGTTGGGGCATTAAGAAAAGAATTAATCTATCAGCATCACATTTTTACTGGTGGTAGCAGCAACAAAAAACTATTGCGTATCCTTCCCCCTTTAACGGTGCAGAAAAAACATATTGACTTCTTTTTTCAAAAACTTGAAGAGGCACTTAATACAGTACAAGCATGAAACATTTTATCTCATTAAAGGATTTGCCTAGCTTTCAAGAAGCGGTCAATTTAGCTAAATCGCTCAAGCAAAACCCTTATGAATTTGAAGCCCAAGGGAAGCGTAAAACTTTAGGATTATTGTTCTTTAACCCTAGTTTACGTACCCGTTTAAGCACCCAAAAGGCAGCACAGCAGTTGGGTTTTTCTACCATGGTGATGAACTTTTCTAACGAAGCCTGGGCCCTAGAATTTGAAGATGGAACACAAATGCGCGGCATTCGTTCTGAACATGTTCGTGAAGCGGCTGCGGTGGTTTCGCAATATTGTGATATGGTGGCCATTCGTGCCTTTGCTTCTTTGACCGATAAAGAACAAGATGAAGCAGAAATTGTTTTGAATAGCTTCGCCAAATATGCCGACATCCCCGTCATCAATATGGAAAGTGCTACAGGACACCCACTTCAAGCACTGGCCGATGCACTGACCTTAGAAGAACACAAAACTTCGCATCGACCTAAAGTTGTCTTGACTTGGGCACCTCACCCTAAGGCCTTACCCCATGCCGTAGGAAATTCTTTTACCCAAATGATGGAATTTCAAGACGCCGATTATGTCATCACTAACCCAGAGGGTTATGACCTAGATAAAAATATCACCAAAGGCATTCCTGTTATCCACAACCAAGAAGAAGCCTTAAAAGATGCTGATTTTGTCTATGCAAAGAACTGGTGTTCTTACAGTCAATACGGGCAAATCTTACGCACTGATGATGCGTGGTTGCTCACCGAAGAGAAAATGGCGCTAACCAACAATGCTAAATTCATGCATTGTCTGCCCATTAGACGAAACATCGTTGCAGCAGACGGGGTGTTAGATTCTCCTAATGCTTTAGTGATTGAACAAGCAAACAACAGGACATTTGCCGCACAGGCCGTGTTAAAAACCTTATTGGATCATGCTTAAACTCAACATAGTCAAAATCGGCGGTGCCATTATTGAACAGGAAGCTAAACTCCTTCCTTTTCTACAAGGTTTTGCTGCCCTAAAGGGGCCAAAGATTTTGGTACATGGCGGCGGAAAAAGAGCCACCGCTTGGGCAGATAAATTAGGTATTCCCGTTCAAATGAAAGACGGTCGCAGGGTGACAGATGCCGCTACCCTTGAACTAATCACCGGACTATATGCAGGTCAAGTCAATAAAAGCATTGTTGCCCATCTTCAAGGGATGAACTGTAACGCTTTAGGTCTTTCTGGCGCAGACGCCAATGCGATTCAAGCCGTAAAACGCCCTGTAAAAGCCATAGATTATGGTTTTGTGGGAGATGTTAAACAGGTCAACAATCGCTGGTTTAAACATTTATTAGGTCAAAATATTAGTCCTGTATGTTGTGCGATTACCCACGACAAAAACGGACAACTATTCAATACCAATGCAGATACCATTACGGCGGAAATTGGAAAAGCTTTAGCCCAAGACTTTGAAGTCAAAATAAGCTATTGCTTTGAACTCCCTGGAGTAATGAAAGACATCAATGATTCCAACTCATTGATCGAAAAAATCAACCAAGCATCTTATCAGCAGTTACTGCTCAACAACACCATTTCAGCTGGGATGTTACCAAAGTTGCACAATGCCTTTGATGCGTTACAAGCTGGCGTAAAAGAAGTTGCCATAGGCGCAACGAATATGATCAATCAAACAATTCCTTATACCTCAATCACCCTCTAATGAAAACATTAAGCGAAAAAGCGATTGCCTTATTACACGATCTTATTTCCATTCAATCTTTTTCTAGCGAAGAAGACAAGACAGCCGCAAGAGTGGGACAATGGTTCAAGGATCACAACATTCCTTTTGAACAGCAAGATTACAATGTTTATGCTTTTAACAAGGCATTTGATCAAAGTAAGCCTACGCTTTTATTAAACTCTCATCACGATACGGTGAAGCCTAATTCGGCCTATACCAAAGATCCATTTCATCCGCATGTTGAAGACGGAAAATTATACGGTTTAGGGAGTAATGATGCTGGTGGCGCATTGGTTTCATTGATTGCCTTATTTACGCATTATTACGATCACCCCAATCCTAAATACAATTTAATTTTGGCGGCTACCGCCGAAGAAGAAAGCTCTGGACCTAAAGGACTCAACAGTCTCTTACCCACGCTTCCACCCATTGATGTAGCGATCGTAGGAGAACCTACCTTGATGCAATTGGCTATCGCTGAAAAAGGCTTAGTGGTTTTTGATGGAAAAGTAGAGGGAACTGCTAGCCACGCTGCTCACCCTAATGCAGATAATCCTATCTTAAAGCTTCCCGAAGTTTTACAATGGTTAAGTAAGTTCAACTTTGAAAAAGAATCAGACGTTTTAGGACCAGTTAAACTAACTGTGACCCAAGTCAATGCCGGGAAACAGCACAACGTTGTTCCAGCTGCAGTTGATTTAGTGATTGATGTAAGGGTGAACGATTGTTATAGCAATACAGAAATTGCAGAAATGTTACAAAAAGACGCCCCTTTAATTATGACGCCGCGTTCTTTAAATTTAAATTCTTCTTCTATACCAGCCGAACATCCTTTAGTACAAGCAGGAATTGAATTAGGGCGTAGCACTTATGGCTCTCCTACCCTATCTGATCAAGCAAAACTGAGTTGTCCTTCGCTTAAATTAGGCCCAGGAGATTCAACGCGCTCACATACCGCAAACGAATTTATCTATGTCAACGAAATAGAAGAAGGGATTGATTTGTATATTCAACTTTTAAAGAAAATTCTTTAGTATGAAACTTTGGCAAAAAGGGGCTGCTGCCCACGAAAGAGTAGATCATTTTACAGTGGGTAAAGATCGTGAATACGATTTAGTCCTAGCAGAATACGATTGTCAAGCCTCTATTGCTCATGCCAATATGCTGGCAAAAATTGGACTCATCACTAAAGAAGAAGCAACACAACTCTCTACTGTATTAGAGGAAATACAACAGCAAGCAAAAGAAGGTCAGTTCACTATAGAAGATGAATTTGAAGACATGCATTCAAAGATTGAGCATCTCCTTATTGAACGCTTAGGCGATGTAGGGAAAAAGATTCATACAGCACGCTCTAGAAATGACCAAGTTCTAGTCGCCATGCACCTCTATCTTAAAAACGAATTAGGCGAAGTTAAATCTCAGGTTTCAGCTCTCTTTGAACTACTTCTCTCCCTAGCCGAAAAACATCAGAATGAATTAATTCCTGGCTATACTCACTTACAGGTAGCCATGCCATCTTCTTTTGGACTTTGGTTTTCTGCCTATGCAGAAAGCTTGATCGACGATTTATATTTTTGGCAAAGTGCCTACAAAATCGCCGACCAAAACCCGTTGGGAAGTGCTGCAGGCTATGGAAGCGCCTTCCCTATTGATCGCGCCTTTACCACAGATGCTTTAGATTTTGCGCAACTTAAAGTGAATTCTGTCGCGGCACAAATGAGTCGTGGGAAGTTAGAGAAAAGTACGGCCATGGCCTTATCATCTATAGGAAGTACACTGGCAAAATTCAGTATGGATGTTTGTCTTTATATGGGACAAGATTTCAATTTTATTTCTTTCCCAGACGACCTCACCACAGGATCAAGTATAATGCCGCACAAAAAGAATCCAGATCTATTCGAATTAGTTCGTGGAAAATGTAATAGTTTACAAGCTCTCCCTAACCAGTTGGCCTTATTGACGACAAATCTCCCTAGTGGGTATCACCGTGAGTTACAGTTGGCCAAAGGTCCAATCATCGAGGCCATTCAAGAGCTTAAAGCAAGTTTAGAAATATTGCTCTTTAGCTTACCTAATATCCAAGTAAGCAAAGACATTACGGCTCAAGTGAAATATGATTATCTCTTTAGCGTGGACACTTTGAACCAAGAAGTATTAGCAGGAAAACCTTTCCGCGATGCTTATAGAGAATTGGGACAAGCGATAGAGGATGGAAACTTTAAGCCTAATCGGGAGGTACAACACAGCCATATTGGGAGTATTGGGAACCTGCAACTGGATCAAATTAGAGCGAAGATGAAAAGCGCTTTTGAAGAAAATTAAAAGCTTACAATATTTTGTATTTTGGCGGTAAATGAGTTCAGCACCTCGATTATATTTTATTGATGCATTAAGGGCCTTTGCCATCTTAATGATGTTACAAGGACATTTTATCAGCGGTTTGTTAGATCCAGTGTTCAAAGACCCTGATAATCCTATTTATTCTTTTTGGTTGTATTGCCGCGGGTTTACTGCACCAGTGTTTTTTACTATTACCGGTTGGGTCTTTACTTTTCTTTTATTGCGCACTAAGATGCAAGGCTGGAAAAATCCTCGAATTAAAAAAGGATTGAAACGCACTTTAGAACTATTAGCATGGGGCTATGTTTTGCGTTTAAACTTGCCCATGTTATTCGAGGGGAAAATTAACAACTCTTTTCTTTATCCTGATGTTTTGCAAATCATAGGGTTAAGTCTGAGTTTTATCATTCTTATTTATATCATTTTTGGCTTTCTTAAACGTTGGACAGGACTAATTTTTTTGGTAATTGGTTTGCTCATCTTTATCAGTGAGCCCCTGTATGTTGACTTGACATTCCCCGAACTCCCCAATTACTTGGCTGCATATTTAACTAAAGCAAATAAAGGGGTTTTCTATCTCTTTCCATGGTTGGGCTATGTCTGCATGGGCACTTTTATTGCCTATTTATTCAATCCCAAAACAGAGCAATTATGGGCTTGGGGGTTGGGGTTTTTAGCTCTTGGCTACTGGTTGATCAATCGATCTTCGGCTTTTTTAATCGATATAGAGTTTTTTACTGGGCTTGAATTATTTAGAAAAGTCGCCTATAACAACTTCTTGTTTATAAGACTGGGAGATGTGTTTTTACTCTTTGGAATATTTATTTTGATCAACGACTATCTCAAAAAAGGCTTGTGGACAAGGATTGGGAGTAAAACCCTTGAAATCTATGTCGTGCATTACTTTATCTTTTATGGAAGTCTCTTTGGCATTGGCCTTTATAAATACTTTAAATACAGTTGGACCTTCCCGCTAAGTATCATCGGGGCGCTTATTTTTATGGTGGTTTGTACGGCAATTGTTTTAGTCGATGACCGATATCGCGAAAAAATGTTTACCTTTTTGGGGCGTAAAGTCACCAAATGAGAAAAGCCTTTATTTTTTTTATAGTCCTCTACTTAGGCTATTTCACGGCTAAAAAAATCCAAAGTAAATGGGCAGAGGTGCCTTCTAAAACAGAGAAAGTTCCTAATGACTCCCTTCTCTCCTTACTCAAACTAGATAAGGATGATTACAATGTCTTACTCTATTCAAAAGCGAATGGCTGGGTGCATGAAGATGCGATTGCGGCTGCAAAAAAAATCTTTCCGCGCATAGCGCAAAAACAAAATTGGAAACTTACGGTCTCTGACGATAGTGCTTTATTCAGCACGGCACAGCTATCTTACTTTAATGTGGTAATTTGGAACAATGTCACTGGGCAGACTCTTGATAGCCTACAGCGAGAAACATTCAAAAATTACATCGAAACTGGAGGGGGTTTTGTGGGCATTCACGGATCTGGAGATGATTCTCACCAATGGGAATGGTATGATAAGAATGTTATTCGCACGCTCTTTTCTCACCATCCAATGAAACCGCAGTTCCAAGTTGGTACCTTGAATAAAATTGGCGATAGCCTATTCCCAGCCGCCAAGGATTTTCCCGATCAATGGAAATGGGAAGAAGAGTGGTATGTATTTTATGAAAGTCCAAAGAAACATGGAAGCACGGTGCTTTACAATTTAGACGAAAGCAACCTGGTTATGGTAGGCGAGCAAGAAGACAAGCAATGGGGTATGGGAGAAGATCATCCTATTGTATGGTATCACTGCCAAGAAAAGGGTAAAGTTTTTTATACCGCCATGGGTCATAAGGGTACCTATTATCAAGACACACTATACCAACAACTACTAATTGAAGCCGTCGAATGGGCGGGAAATAATAGCATAAAATGCAACTAAAATGAAGATATTACGAACGCCAGAAACGGCCTTTAATCAAATTACTGATTTCCCTTATAGACCACGGTATTGTGATGTAAATGAAGGGTTACGCATGCATTATGTAGATGAAGGAGAAGGCCCTGTTGTGCTTCTTTTACATGGAGAACCCAGTTGGGCTTATCTCTATCGCAAAATGATTCCCGGCTTAGTTGCAGCAGGATTAAGGGTGATTGCCCCAGACCTCATTGGCTTCGGTAAATCAGACAAGCCCAGTGAGCAAAGTGATTACACCTATGCCAAACATATTCAATGGACGCAAACCCTGCTGGATCATTTACAATTAAAGGACATCAATATCTTTATTCAAGATTGGGGAGGTTTAATTGGGCTGCGTTTAGTAACCGCAAATCCCGATAACTTTGCTTCTATCGTTGCTGGGAACACCATGCTCCCTACTGGAACGGTAACTCCGCCACAAGCTTTTCTAGACTGGCAAAAGTTTGCGACAACCAGTCCTAAGTTTGATGTAGCGACGGTGATACAACGCGCCACAACTACAGACCTTAGCCCTGAAATTTTAGTGGCTTATAATGCTCCTTTTCCCGGAGAAGAATTCAAAGCGGGTGCGCGTATCTTTCCCGCGCTGGTCCCCACATCAGAAAATGATCCTGAAAGCGATAACAACAAAGCTGCTTGGGGAATATTATGCCAATGGCAAAAACCTTTTCTTACGCTTTTTAGCGATCAAGACCCTATCACCAAAGGCGGAGAGCAAGTTTTTCAAAAATTAATCCCTGGAACAAAAGATCAAGCCCACCAAATGGTCTCTGGCGGACACTTTCTTCAAGAAGATCAAGGACTGCTTTTGGCGCAATTAATGATAAGTTTTTATCAAAAGAATAAAATCATCAACCCATGAAACTCTTTTCCCTAGTCTTATTAATTCTCCTACAAAGCTGTCCAAAACCACAAAATGAAACAATATTAACCACTCGACTACTCGTCGAAAGCTATACCGTGACCTGTCAAGGTTTTATTGAACAACAATGTTATCTCGTCAAAGAAGGAGATGCCATACCCGATGGGGAGTGGAGTCTCTTTTATGAAAGCATTGATGGCTTTGACTATACCCCAGGATTTCGATATGAAATTGAGGTATTCAAAACAAAACGAGATCCTTCAATTCAAGATGTAGGCGAGTATCAATATACTTTTGTAAGCTTGATTTCTAATGAAGTTGTCAATTAAATATGTAATGGACGGTTATCCGTTGCTGCAAGAGCCGCTTCTTTCACCGCTTCAGCATAGGTAGGGTGAGAATGCGACATACGTGAAATATCTTCTGCTGACGCACGAAATTCCATGGCCGTTACCGCTTCTGCGATTAAATCAGCAACACGAGCTCCTACCATGTGTACGCCTAGTACTTCATCTGTTGCAGCATCTGCTAAGATTTTTACAAATCCATCGGTATCCATACTTGCTCTAGCTCTTCCTAAAGCTCGCATAGGAAATTGTCCGCTTTTGTATTTTACCCCGGCAGACTTTAACTCTTCTTCGGTTTTACCGACAGAAGCAACTTCTGGCCAGGTATAAATTACATTAGGAATAAGATTGTAGTCGATATGTGGTTTTTGACCAGCTAAGATTTCAGCGACCATAACTCCTTCTTCTTCTGCCTTATGGGCTAACATCGCTCCACGAACAACATCACCAATGGCATATATATTTGAAGCTGTAGTCTGTAAGTGATCATTTACTTCAATTTGTCCACGCTCTGTTATTTGAACTCCGGCAGCTTGGGCATTCAACCCATCGGTATAAGGGCGGCGTCCTACAGAAACCAAACAATAGTCACCTGCGAAAGATACTTCTTCTCCTTTTTTGTTTGTGGCGGTAACGGTGACTTCGTCTCCTTTACGCGCTACTTTATTTACGCCATGAGAAACATAAAACTTAACGCCTTGTTTCTTTAATACTTTGGTCAATTCACGAGAAACGGCACTATCCATTATAGGTGTAATGCGATCTGCATATTCAACTACAGAAACTTCAGCCCCTAAACGACGGTATACTTGTCCTAGCTCTAAACCAATAACTCCCCCACCGATCACGATAAGATGTTTGGGTATTTCTTTTAATTCTAAGGCTTCGGTTGAAGTAATCACGCGTTCTTTATCTAAGGTGATAAAGGGTAATGAGCCGGGTTTTGAGCCAGTTGCGATAATGCTGTGTTTAGCTTCAATAGTTGTATCGCTTTCCCCCTCAATTTTAATATGAGTGGCATCGACAAAACTCCCTAAGCCTTTAAAGACGGTAATGTTATTTTTGTCCATTAAAAAGTCAATCCCCTTGGTGGTTTGTTCAACAACCCCTCTTTTACGGGCGATCATTTTTTCAAAATTTACTTTGATCTCTCCCGGGATTTCAATCCCATGGGTATCAAAATGCTTTATCGCATCTTCATAATGGTGAGAAGAATCCAATAAGGATTTAGAGGGAATACAACCTACATTTAAGCAAGTTCCTCCTAAAGTACTGTACTTTTCAATTAGAGCAGTTTTCATTCCTAACTGGGCACAACGAATAGCAGCTACATAGCCTCCAGGGCCTGATCCGATTACGGCAACATCAAATTGACTCATTTTCTTATAATTTGAGTCACAAAAATACGAATGTTTCATTTGCATTGAAATAAAATTGGTTTTTAATCTTACTCGCTTTACATTAATATTACCAAATCGTTTTATTATGTATTTATTTACCATTATGCTGTCTTTTTTAAAGGACAAAGAATACCGTCAACTCTTAGCTATTACCGCAATTATTCTTGCCATTGGAACCATTAGCTATCATTATATAGAAGGATGGACCTGGATTGATGCGCTTTATTTTTCCATCATCACTTTAACCACCATAGGCTATGGAGATTTTTCTCCACAAACCACAGCAGGGAAGTTATTTACCATTGGGTATATTGTTGCTGGAGTTGGAATGATCTTAGGCTTTATCAATGCGGTTTTTCATCACTACAAATCCCAGCGTGAAAAAACCAAATAAGAGAAAAAATCGTATCATTGGGGGAAAGAATTTGATATGACCCAAAAAAGTTCCTCCATAAGTTTAAGTCAGGCTTTACTTCCTGTAATTATTCTCGTCTTATTGCTCGCCTTTAATGTCTTTGTTTTTGGCGATGATGCGTTAGGAGGATCAAATCAATTCATCCTATTGATAGGGGCAGCTGTTGCCGCGGTAGTAGGCTTTCGCAATAAGGTAAGCTATGAGGTAATGTTAGAAGCAATTGGGTCCAATTTAAAATCCACTACTGGTGCGATCTTGATTCTTCTTTTTGTGGGCGCATTAGCGGGAACTTGGTTATTGAGTGGAATTATTCCCGCCATGATTTATTATGGTTTACAAATCTTACACCCCAGTATCTTTTTACCGGCTTGTATTATTATATGTGCGATTATTTCTTTGGCTACTGGAAGCAGTTGGACTACCTCTGCAACGGTAGGAATTGCTTTAATCGGGATAGGTCGTGCCCTTGAGATTCCAGTGGGAATGGTCGCAGGTGCGGTTATCTCTGGAGCATATTTTGGCGATAAATTATCGCCTCTAAGTGATACGACAAATTTAGCACCCGCCATGGCTGGGACAGATTTGTTTACCCATATTCGCTACATGACCTATACCACAGTACCAAGCATAGTCATCACTTTGATTGTCTTTTTATTCTTGGGCTATTTTCAAGAGACTAATGGACAAGCCGATACACAACTTTTACTCGATAGTATTGATGAACGATTTACCATAAACTTGGGACTTTTTATTGTTCCCATGCTTGTGATTTTTATGATTGTTCGCAAAGCTCCACCCCTAGTGGCGTTAATGATTGGGACCTTATTAGGTGGGGGGTTTGCCCTACTCTATCAACCCCACTTAGTGTTGGAAACTGCTGGGGCAGTGCAATTAAACATTACTTCAGCTTATAGGGGTATTATGAATGCCATCACTATAGATAATGCTATTGTCACTTCAAATGATTTATTAAATGATCTATTTACCTCTGGCGGAATGCAGGGGATGTTAGGGACCATTTGGCTCATTATCTGCGCCATGGTTTTTGGTGGGGTGATGGATGCCATTGATGGTCTACAAAAGTTAAGTAGCGCATTATTAGAAAAAGCGCAAAGTACCTTCCAGCTATTTGCAGGGACTGCCGCTTCTTGTGTTACCATTAATTTGACTGCATCTGATCAATACCTCTCTATTGTACTTCCGGGGAAAATGTTTGATCAAGCTTACCGCGACCGTGGATTAGCACCAGAGAATTTGAGTAGAACACTTGAAGATGCTGGTACAGTAACCTCGGTACTAATCCCTTGGAACACCTGTGGGGCATATCAATCTGGGGTCTTAGGAGTAGGAGTTGGAGAATATTTCGCCTTTGCCATTTTCAATTGGTTAAGTCCTATTATGACCTTGATTTACGCTTATTTTGGCATCAAAATCAAAACCTTAGTCAAAGCATAAGCATAACTTATATCTGTATTACAATTTGAAATTTTATTTGGCAATTATTGCTCTATCTAAGGCTATTTTTGTGGCATAAAAAAAATAGTTATGTCTATAGTAGGAAAAAAATTCCCAGATTTAAATGTAAACGCAATGAACGAAATGGGCGACACCATTTCTGTTAACGTTTTAAAAGAAGCCGTTGATAACAAGAAAAAAGTGTTATTGTTTTGGTACCCAAAAGATTTCACTTTTGTATGCCCAACAGAATTACACGCTTTTCAAGCTGCTTTACCAGAATTCGAAAAAAGAAACACCATTCTAATCGGTGCTTCTTGTGACACTGCAGAAGTTCACTTTGCATGGCTAAACACCGCCAAAGACGAAGGTGGAATTGAAGGAGTAACGTATAACCTTCTAGCAGACAGCAATCGTAACTTAGCTAGAACCCTTGGGATCTTAGATACGACAAACGAGCGTTATGACGAAGCGACAGACACTGTCTTAGTAGATGGAGACAATGTTTCTTTCCGTGCGACTTATGTGTTAGACGAAGATGGCGTAGTATTCCACGAAGGAATCAACAACATGCCAATCGGAAGAAATGTAAATGAGTACTTAAGAATCATTGACGCTTTAACGCACGTTCAAGAAAAAGGAGAAGTTTGTCCAGCGAACTGGGAAGAAGGAAAAGAAGCGATGAATGCTGACAGAAAAGGAGTTCAAAGCTATTTAAGCAACAACTAAAACATAAGCCTTATGTTGCAAGAAATCAAAGATGATAGCTTACAAGAGCTAGTCGCAAGCCAGCCTAAGGTAATCGTTCAGTACTCTGCGGGATGGTGTGGGAATTGCCGCATCATGAAGCCAAAATTCAAAAAAATGGCGACAGAGAATGAAGGCATTAGCTTTGTCTTAATTGATGCTGAAAAAAACCCAAATTCAAGACAGTTAGCCGATGTAAGCAACTTGCCTACCTTCGCAGCTTTTGAAAATGGAGCATTGTTAAATCAAGTACAAACCAACAAGGCTGACGTACTTAAAACCTTTGTCGATGAAGCTGCCGCTCATTAAGCACATCGTTCAATTTATTGAAGAAAACGACGAAGATTATATCGAAGAAACCCTAGAGGTTTTGGAACATCTTTGTGATTTTTCTGGAATAAAAGACGACGAAATAGATGTATTAGGAGAAATGATTTCTAATCTCTATGGCGCCTTAGAAGTACATAAAGAAATAAAAGTGGGCACCTCAAATAAGGAAGCACTCAACAACTTTATGAAACGGGTTCAAGGCAGCATTGATCAATAAACCACGCCCCCTCTTTTGAGGGGGTTTTTTTATGCCAAATATTTCTAGGGGCTTTTTTAAATAACAAAGCAGAAATCAATCTTAATTTGTAAATTTGTTGGAAGCGAATATTATGGCGGCCAAAAAAAAGACTGCACCTAAAGTCCCGAAATTTAAAAAGGATGACCCACAAAAAAAACGCTCCAGAGAAATTCTCTTTGGTGGCTTTTTAATTTTGATGGGGCTACTCTTTATCGTTGCATTTAGTTCCTATTTCTTTACTTGGAAAGTAGATCAAAGCAATCTCTCTCAATTAGCAGACAGAACGGTAGAAAGCAGTAACCTTTTAAGCAAATTAGGCGCAGAGATCAGTCACTTATTTATTTTTGAAGGTGTGGGGATATCTGCCTTCATTCTCGCCTACTTGATTTTAACCAGTGGTTTATTTTTGTTTTTCAACGTTCAGAAAAAAACCATCATCGATCGATGGAGCTGGGGAATCTATTACCTCCTTTTATCTGCTATCATTGCAGCACGTTTTGATCAAATCTTCCCTTTTTTAGGTGGTAAAATAGGCTATGAACTTTCTCGTTTTCTTACAGATTATATTGGGATCATCGGTTTATGGGCAGTTATCTCTTTTATGACTTTAATTGCCATGGTACTGCATTTAAACATCACCCCAGAAAGAATCATAGCAAAGCTTCAACCCTATTTTATTAAAGAAGAAAAAACCACTTCTCCAGCTACTTCATTTGAAGAAGAAAGTATCGATTTTAAAACTGTCGAAGATCGTTATCCAGAGGAGGTAGAAGAAAAAGAGAAAATTGAAATTGTAATGCCTTCGGCAGAAGAAACACTCGCCACAGAACAAAATCAAGAAGCAGCACAACCAACCGATGAAGAAGAACTTAAAATTGAGGTAAAAGCAGTAGCCGAAGAAGATGTCGTTGAAACCCTTTCACAGGAATTAGTAGAAAAATACGGCGCCTTTGACCCTACCCTAGAATTGAGTAACTATCAATTTCCAACCCTTGAATTATTAAAAGATTATGGCAATGCCAGCATTACCATTGACGAAGATGAATTAGAAGCCAATAAAAACAAAATCATCGATACCCTGCGCAATTACAAAATTGAAATTGCAAAGATCAAAGCGAACATTGGCCCTACAGTCACTTTATATGAAATCGTTCCAGAAGCAGGAATTCGCATTTCAAAGATCAAAAACCTTGAAGATGATATCGCCCTGTCTTTATCTGCTTTAGGAATACGTATTATTGCGCCCATCCCAGGAAAGGGAACAATCGGTATTGAAGTGCCCAATCAAAAACCTAGTATTGTTTCTATGCGTTCTGTCATTGCTTCGCAGCGCTTCCAAAAAGCTGAGATGGAATTACCTATCGCTATAGGAAAAACCATTAGCAATGAAACCTTTGTCGTAGACTTAGCAAAAATGCCCCATATGTTAATGGCGGGGGCAACTGGACAAGGAAAGTCTGTAGGGCTCAACGCCGTATTGACTTCCTTGTTGTACAAAAAACATCCAGCTGAAGTCAAATTTGTTTTAGTCGATCCCAAAAAAGTAGAATTAAACATCTACAATAAAATTGAACGCCACTATCTGGCGAAACTTCCTGATGCCGAAGATGCTATTATCACAGACAACACCAAGGTAATTAACACCCTCAATTCGCTATGTATTGAAATGGACAACCGTTATGAGTTGCTCAAGAATGCCATGTGTCGTAATATCAAAGAATACAATGCTAAGTTTAAGACCCGTAAACTCAACCCAGACGACGGTCATGCCTTTTTACCATATATCGTTCTTGTAGTAGATGAATTTGCCGATCTAATCATGACGGCCGGGAAAGAAGTAGAAACCCCCATCGCGCGATTAGCCCAGTTAGCGCGTGCTATCGGGATCCACTTAATCATCGCCACCCAGCGACCATCTGTCAATGTGATTACAGGGATTATCAAAGCAAACTTCCCTGCCAGAATTGCCTTTAGGGTAACCTCAAAAATCGATTCGCGAACCATTTTAGACAGTGGTGGTGCAGATCAATTGATTGGACGTGGAGACATGCTGTATACCCAAGGGAATGATTTAACCCGTATTCAATGTGCCTTTGTCGACACCCCAGAAGTAGAGAAAATCGCGGAATATATCGGAAGTCAAAAAGCCTATCCAGAAGCACACTTATTGCCAGAATTTGTAGGCGAAGAAAGCACTGTGCTAGATATCGATGCAAGTGATCGCGATGCCCTCTTCCGCGAAGCGGCAGAAGTAATTGTTACAGCACAACAAGGCTCGGCCTCTTTATTGCAACGCAAACTAAAATTAGGCTATAATCGAGCAGGTCGAATTATCGACCAAATGGAAGCCGCCGGGATTGTAGGTCCTTTTGAAGGAAGCAAGGCTCGACAAGTATTGGTCCCAGATTTAACCACTTTGGAACAATTATTGAATAATGAAGCTTAGTTAATATGACGATGAAAAAAACTGCTGCAGGCCTTATTTTGCTCTTCTCATCCTTGTCTTTTGCCCAGGGATACGAACAAGCCAAAAACTTATTAGATCTTGTTTCTAAAGAGATGAAAAGCAAAAAGAATATTCGCTTTGATTTCGCCTATGTGCTCGAAAATAAAAAAGAACAAATTCGCCAAGAAATGGAAGGGAATGTTACGCTTGCAGGAGATCAATATAAATTATCCTTCCTTGAGGCTATTCAATTATTTGATGGAACTAAGACCTATACCATTGTTCCAGAAAACGAAGAAATTACCATAAGCTACCCCGAAGATGAAGAAGACGTAAGCATTAGTCCTTCAAAACTCCTCACCTTTTATGAAGAAGGCTATGGCTATGAATGGGATATTCAACAACGTGTAACAGGTAGAAACATCCAGTTTATCAAATTACTCCCTACAGAGGCATCAGACGAAGTAAAGTATTTATTACTAGGAATAGATGTAGATCGCTTGCAAGTGTACCGATTGATTGAAATTGGGATTAACGGTACCATGACTACCCTTACCCTTAAAAGTCAAGAGTTCAATGTGACACTACCAGAAGATTACTTTGAGTTTAATGCGGCAGAATACCCTAATTATTACATCAACGAATAGTGAAAATAATTGATCGCTACATTCTAACCACCTACCTCACTCGACTGGCCAGCGTGTTTTTTATTTTGATGTTTATTTTCATCATTCAAACCTTTTGGCTCTTTATCGATGAATTCGCAGGAAAAGGGCTAGATGCAGAGATAATCTTTAAGTTTCTCACCTATTATTCGCCTAAGCTTTACCCATTAGTAATGCCCTTATCGGTTTTACTGGCCTCGATCATGACCTATGGCACCTTTGCAGAAAACTATGAGTTTGCTGCGATGAAATCAACTGGCATATCGCTTCAACGAGCATTATTAGGTCTCACCATTTTTCACTTTTTTCTAGGGGTAGGAAGCTATTATTTCTCCAATAATGTGATCCCTTACGGAGAGTTCAAATACTATAACTTGCGCAGAAACTTAGCCAAGCTAAAACCAGCTCTTGCCATTACAGAGGGTATCTTTAATGAAATTGGAGAAATGAATATTAAGGTAACCCGAAAGTACGGAGAGAACAATCGCTTTTTGGAAGATGTTATCATTCACGAAAAATCCCCCGACAATCAAAATCGCATTGTCATCAAAGCAAAAAGAGGCGAACTGAAAAGTGCGAGTATTGATCAAGAACTTCAGCTTGTGCTTTTTGATGGAAATCGCTATGAAGAAGTTTACACTAAAAAAGTGCAAGAGCGAAAAAGAATTCAACATGCAAAGGTCGCCTTTAAAGAGTATGTACTGAATATTGATCTATCACAATTCAACAATGTAGATTTAGGCGAAGAAAAATACACCAGTACCTTTAGGATGCAAAAGGCAGATGAACTCACCTATAGTATTGATTCTTTAGAAATAAAGTTTAAAAACGAACAAAAAACTTACGGAGAAAACTTTGTAAGCACCAGCATCTCAAATAACATCAATTATAATGAAGCAGAAAAAGACATCACTACAACAGATTCTGTCTTTCAACTTTATAGCAATCCATTAAAAATAATCGGCGATTCGATTTACAATCGACATTCTGATGTTCTTAGAGGTGCAAAAAATTCCATTAAAAGCCTACAAAGAAATTTAACCTCTAAGAAAAAAATATTTTTTATCAATCAAAAGAGAATTAACCTACATAAAAACAGTTTACACGAAAAATACACCCTAGGCTTTAGTGTGTTCTTTTTATTTTTAGTGGGGGCATCTTTAGGAGCCATTATTAGAAAAGGCGGATTAGGACTGCCCATGGTTTTAGCCATTTTAATCTTTTTAACTTATTATTATATCGGCTTATTTGGGAGAAATGCTGCAGAAGACAGCAGTATATCCCCTTTTGTAGGAAGTTGGTTGTCAGTATTTATCATCGCCCCATTTGCAATATATCTAACCAGAAGAGCATCTACAGATAAAGGATTGATTGAGTATGACTTTTTAATAGTTTCATTTAAAAGCATGTTTAGCTCAATTAAGAACACTATTTTAGCCTGGATTAATACACTATGGAAAAGAAGACCTTAGACTCGATAGAAAATGCAATAGCAGCTGTAAAAAATGGCGAAGTGATTATCGTTGTTGACGATGATAATCGTGAAAACGAAGGCGACTTCTTGACAGCTGCAGAAAACATCAATCCAGAGATTATTAATTTTATGGCCAAAGAAGGTCGTGGATTAATCTGTGCACCTATGACCGAAAAACGTTGTAAAGAACTACAACTAGATCGCATGGTGAGTAATAACACAGATCCTATGGAAACGGCTTTTACAGTATCTGTGGACTTAAAAGGTAAAGGAGTGACTACAGGAATTTCTGCGAGTGATCGCGCTTTAACCATACAAGCTTTAGTAGATCCTGATATACGTCCACAAGATTTGTCTCGTCCAGGGCATATTTTTCCGCTAATCGCGAAAGAGGGGGGCGTTTTAAGAAGAACTGGGCATACAGAAGCTGCCATAGACTTTGCTCGTCTTGCAGGGAAACAAGCTGCAGGGGTGATTGTAGAAATCATGAATGAAGATGGAACTATGGCTCGCTTACCTCAATTGATGAAAGTAGCCGAAAAGTTTGATCTTAAATTAGTTTCCATTGAAGATTTAGTAGCGTATCGCATGCAACACGATAGTTTGGTCCTTAAAAGAGAGGATACTGAAATCATGACAAGATTTGGCGAATTTCGCCTAAGAGCATTTCAACAAACTACAAATAATCAAGTTCATATTGCCTTGACCAAAGGATCATGGGAACAAGATGAAGCTGTTCTTACCCGAATTAACTCGTCTCAAATCAGCAATGATCTTTTAGGAATGCTAACAGGTTCAAATGACAAAGGTTTAGAAGAGATCTTTAAATTGATCAATGCCGAAGAAAAGGGTGCCATTATCTTTATTAATCAACAGCAGCAATCAGAAAATCTTTTGGCGCGCATTAAAGAGTTAAAAGATAGTGATACTGCAAAGAACAAAGTCGCAAAAGTACCGCCATTAAAAATGGACTTAAAGGATTTTGGGATAGGTGCCCAAATTTTACATGAGTTGCATATCAGTAAGCTACGTGTAATTACAAATTCATCTCAAGGTCCCCGTGTTGGAATTACAGGTTATGGCTTAGAGATCGTTGAATACGTCAACTACTAAAAAAACCACAACTTTATCGACATCGCTGTTACCATGATTATCATGGCAACTTTGATGACGCCTTCTCCTTGATCTACCGACCAGCGGCTAGACCACCAAGCACCTATCGCACTTCCTAAAGCTAAGACAATCCCCAAAGACCAATCTACAGCATCGTTCCAAGCGAATAAGGCGAGTGCCCCTAAAGAGTAGATAAAAACCAAGGCGACCTTAGTCGCGTTTGTCTTAATCAAAGAAAGACGGTTAACGTTATTTAAAAAGAGGATAATAATAAAGCCAATCCCTGCATTGATAAAACCACCATAAATCCCTATAAAGAAAAACCCGATGAGGGCATAGACGAGATAACGTCCTGTCAATCTTTCTGGGAGGTTAATTTCTTTGGTCTTTGGCTTAAAAACAATAATAGCCACCACGATTAACATGATGATAGAAAGAATACGATTAAAAACTGCTCCTGCTATATCTACCGCAATTTGTGCCCCGATTAAAGAACCAAAGAAAGCCGCAATTCCTAAATACACATTGAAGGGATAAGTAGAGACTCCTTTTGAGCGATAACCTGCTGTTCCCACAAAAGACTGTAAAACAATGGCAATGCGATTGGTACCATTAGCCACTTGAGAGGGCAGCCCCATAAAAATCAGTACTGGTAGTGTTAATAAAGACCCCCCTCCTGCAAGGGTATTGATGATTCCTGTACTAATACCTACTAAAAAAAGAAGGGCGTATTGGGTGATGATTTCCATAAAAGAATTAAAAGATAAAAATAGGCATATCATTTTTAAAAAAACTTTTCTTAAATCAAATAAGGGATGTATATTTGCCACCGCATAGGAGAAATGGCAGAGTGGTCGAATGCGGCAGTCTTGAAAACTGTTGAGGGTCACACCTCCGGGGGTTCGAATCCCTCTTTCTCCGCAATATAGCCCTGAAAGCTCAATGTTTTCGGGGTTTTGTTTTTTTAGTGGGTCGAGGTGTGGGTCTAAACTCTGTTTTTAGCCTTAAAAGATGTGACTGATCCGAGCGATTTGACCATGCTCTGGATCATGCAAAAACCCCTCGATTGCTTTTATAGATCGATAGCCATTTCTATCATGCCAGGAATCTGTCCCAGAGGCAGACCTCAACGATTCAATGTTGACCTTTCCGATGTCCTTTGATGTTTTGTGATGGACATGGTGAGTGTAGATGTGTAGATGTTTTGTTTTTGCCCAGTCCTCAGAGCTATTTTAACCACAATATTTATCATTTGTATTTCCTCACATAAATATTCTATGCGAATTACTTTAGAACAGGTGACTATTATTTAGCATTCAATTGACGTTATCTATCAATTGATCTTTGATAATTCGTTAATACATAAAGCTATGAGAATTGTAAAAGAGAAGAATATTAAGATTCTTAAACAAGGTTTAGAGATTTATTGTGTACCGTATTGCGATTAGGAAAAGTGAGACAGAAGCAGTACATTAGTTAAAAATGAATAAACCGTCTTTTTTTGAATCTGTAGCTCACCATAACTTGGAGCGATTTCATAGCGAGTGTATTAGTTGGGCATTTAATTCATCAGAAAAGATGCTACATGACTTCATAAAAAAAGTAGCAAAGCCAGATTACATTCTTGACATTACGGACGCAGAAGTGCATTGTGAGAGGCACAATACGGACATTTTAGTATCTTATAAGATGGGTGATTCACATCACTTCATTCATATAGAGAATAAAATAAAAGCCAACGAACATTTTATAGCAGTAAAACCCGAAAAAGTAGAAAAGAAATATAGTGGTATAACTAAAAACACCAAGTTGTCGCAAACTCAGTTTTATTTAATCAGAAATAAAGCTGAAATAGAAAAAGAGTTTAATGCAGGAGAAAAGGTAAAATGGCAGTATCTTTTCTTGGTGCCTGCCGTCAGCGATGAAAAGCAAAAAAATATTTGGGATGATACCAGAGAAGAAAAGAATCTCTGGAAGACCATATCCTATTGGCATATTGTCACGAGTATGCCAGTGTCTACGGGTAATAAGATATTTGATGACTATCGAGACTATCTTAAAGGTCAATTTTTAGGTGAGAATCAAAGGACTCCCTACCAAGTAATAATTAGAGACGAGAGCATATCTACGGACCAGATAAATAAAAGTTTAGGGCGTAATACGATTTTAAAAAAGTACGGACTACGCTTGCATTTTGAAGCTGTAGCAGATGAATTAAGAAATTTCGTTAGAAATGAATATCCAAACGAACCATTTGAGGTAAGATTTTTGACAGACACTGGGAATAATGGAGGCTTTTTATTAGAGGTGTTTACTACTGCTAGTTTACAAAATCCTAACCCTAACGTTTTTACTAGTAAAAAACCAATTGATTTTAGAATTGGATTTCAATTTGAGCAGAACAAAATCGATAAGGGTAAGTTCAAATTCTATTTCGCTGACGTGGTTTACAAGACAGGTTTAATTAAAAAAACTGGTAAAGAAGAGTATCATAATGCGGTGGGAGGAACAAACGACTCCAAAGGAATACTTAGAACTATTTTCGAAGAAGAGAAAATAGGTAAATGTAGAGATAAAAATAATAAGCTAAAATTTAATAAAAGTACCTCTAGGTCATTTTGCAGCTATTCGTATAATTTTTCATTTAGAAACAAGACAGAACTAGAGAGCATATTCAAAACAGAAATAAAAATATTAGTGAATTCTTTAAAACTACATAATTTTAAAGATTTGCTTAAGGATAAACTAAAAAACAATAATTAATAATTAATAAAATGGCAAAAGATTATACAAAGTACACAGTAGAAGGTGTAGGTTCAAACTTGAATAAAGCACGATTAGTTCAAAAAATTGTTGAACATCACGCTAGCAGTTTCGAAGGCACTTACCAAGCTTTTTTAGAAACTTGGTTTGATGATTTACAAGGCGGAAAAGGCGTTTGTAAAGCACTATCCGAAATTGATGCAAAGAACGAACGAAATTATTACGTAAAAGAACCTATAACATTAGCAGACGGAACCAAAATTGCAGTTTGTAACCAATGGGGAAAAGAAAATTTATCAAACTTTTTGTTACATGCTGGTACTTTGGGTTATGTAATTACTACCGAAGGTGATGAGACTACCAATGAAAGTGAAGAAGCTCCAGTAGAGAACACAACCGAAGACGATATCATAGAAGGTTCTCCAAATTGGAAATTGCCGCATGCATTAGCATTTGTAATAAGACACACCATGCTGGCAGATGGAGAAGTTATCGAAGGTGAATTAAACTGGATGCATGTCGCTTTTGATGAATATGACGAACAAGGCATAGAAGTTCGTGATGTTTGGGATCACGTAGATACAATGTCTCAGATGTATTCTAAAATGGGTAGACATAATACTCTACTAGTAAACGCTATCAATTATCTAGGTACGCATCTTGATAATGCACAAAAATCAAGATTCATTCAAATTCTAATGCAAATCTGTGCTCAAGATAATTTAATCGCTAAAAATGAATACGTAACACTATTGTTAGTGGCAAATAATATTTATGATGGTGCAGCTTATCCTATAAGACAGGTATTAGATAATGCAGGTTTAACAATAGAAGAAGCGTAAGTGAAGAAATTAGAAATAGAAGTATTAGGTTCCATGTATCAAGATTGGGATGATGAAGAATTTAGTTGGGATGTAGATAATATCATTAAAGTAAAGGTAGATAATGAACTAGTTATCAATAAACGCTTTGGAGAGTTTACAGTGGACGAAGACGAAACCGATTTGGATAATGGCATCTATAAACCAGCTATTTTGCCAAACTATTATTTAATAGATTATGTGGGTTCTTGTTCTGTTAAAACAGAATCCGGAGATACTATAACAATACCTTATGCCTATTGTAATTTAAAAAGCGAAGGTGATGTAACTATAAAGTATGGTAAATGGCACTTAAAAGCAGCATTAGAAGTTGAAAATGAATTTAAATTGAGTGATTTGGTTTTTGTTCGTTTAAATAATTTGATTGAATCTATTAATTCTGGCGAACCTGGATTTTCTTCATTGATATTGTTGCCAGGCAAAGGAACAATTAAGTTTAATGAAGTTGCTTCCAACATAAAAGACACTTATGAATGCACAATTGAATAAATTTTAAAACAAAAAAACAGACAAAATATTATTCCCTTAGAAGAGTAAAAATAATGGTAATGGCATGAAATTATTTTAGATGTAATTACAAGAGGACATTCTAAAAGTGAGGAATTTGAAACTATGATGGATTCCGATACTTATAGAAATTGCACCTCAGACAATGGAAAAAAAATAGTAGAGGCAGCTTGGCTGAACTCAATGTTTCCTGTTGCAGATAAATTAAGAATTAAAAGTTGTGTAAAAATATAACTTGAAAAAACTACTACACATAGACTTAGATGGAGTCATTGCCGATTTTATATCGGCAATGCATTCCCATCCTTTAAGGAAAATTCCTCCTTACGATGAACATCCAGATACTATACCACATATTTTCAGTAACTTACAGCCTATTGAAGGAGCTGTAACAGCAGTACAAAAACTACTCAATTCAAATAAATATGAAGTGTATTTTTTAAGTACAGCTCCTTGGAATAATCCATCTGCTTGGACAGATAAGCGGCTGTGGTTGGCAGAACAGTTTGGCGATAAAATAAATAGAAGGCTTATCTTAACCCATCGTAAAGATTTGGTGAAAGGTGATATACTTATTGATGACAGACCCAATAATGGTGCTCAGGATTTTGAGGGGGAATGGATTCATTTTGGATCAGACTCATATCCTACTTGGAGTTCTGTTTTAAACTATCTATTAAATTAATTTAATATTAAATAATAATAAATGAAATCCCTTTCCAAATCGCGTTTTAAACAAGGCTTAGAATGCCCAAATAAACTTTATTTTTCAAACAATAATGAAGTTTATCACAATGTAAAAAATGAAGATCCATTTTTGCAAGCCCTTGCCAGTGGTGGTTTTCAAGTAGAAGAATACGCAAGATTGCAATACCCTGATGGTGTCTTAATAGAAGATCCTAAAGATCGGGAAAACTATGATTACCAATATTTGGCAGACCAAACATCTGAGCTTCTAAAGCAAGAAAATGTGGTAATCTATGAAGCCGCTTTTTATATCGATGATTTATTCATAAGAACAGATGTTCTTGTCAAAAAAGGGACTCATATTCAGCTCATTGAAGTTAAGGCAAAATCTCTTGACCCAAGCGAAAACTACAATTTTGTGAGAAAGTCAAAAAAAATAGTGAGCAACTGGAAACCCTATCTTTTTGATTTGGCTTTTCAAACCTATGTTACTCAACGTTGTTTGCCTACTTATAAAATTACTCCTTATTTATGCTTGGTTGATAAAACAAAATCTGCAACTGTTGATGGCTTAAATCAGTTTTTTAGAGTCAAAAAAGATCCTAACAACCGAACCGGTGTAACTATTAAAGTTGATGATATAAGCCAGCTGGGTGAAAATATACTACATCAAGAAAATTTATCGGAAGTTATTTCAAAAATACATAATGGTGAATACACGTACTATGATAATTTAAACTTTCATGAAGCTATAAAGTTATTATCAGAAATTCGCACTAAAAATTATTATCCAAACTGGCCTGCTCAATTTTCTGCATGTAAAAAATGTGAATTCAAAAAAGATGATAGTGAAGATGGTAAGAAAAAACAATCTGGTTTTGAGTATTGTTTTAAAACACAATACCAATGGACAGACCAGGATTTTAAAAAACCTACTATTTTTAACGTTTGGAATTTAAAAGACCCAAAATTAATGCAGCAAGGCAAATTGTTTAAATCACAACTAAGCCCAGAAGATATAAAATACAAAGAGGCGGTCGGAAAACTTAGCCCTACAGAGCGCCAATGGTTACAAATTGAAAAAGAACGTAATGATGACTTTACCGAGTTTGTTGATGTAGAAGGTTTAAAAGCCGAAATGGACACTTGGATATATCCACTTCATTTTATTGATTTTGAAACATCTACAGTACCACTACCTTTCCATACAGGCCGTAAACCTTATGAACAAATAGCTTTTCAATATTCACATCATATATACTATGAAGACGGCCATGTAGAGCATGCGAACGAATATATTAACTCAAACGCAGGTGAGTTTCCAAACTTTAAATTTGTTGAATCTTTACAACAATCATTATCAAAAGATGAAGGTACTATTTTTAAATTTTCGACCCACGAAAATACGATTCTCAATGCCATTAGAACTCAATTAAAAGCGAGTGATGCCCCTAATAAAGAATCACTTATTTCATTTATTGAAGCTATTAGTCATCCTACAAAAGACAATCTAGACAAATGGGACATACCAACAAGAAAATTTAATAAAGGTACACGAGATATGGTTGATCTCTGTAAGGTGATTATTAACTATTATTACAATCCACTTACTTTTGGATCAAATTCGATTAAAAAAGTACTCCCTGCCGTGTTAAAGTCTAGCCAGTTTGTTCAAGAAAAATATAGTAAACCTATCGGAGACATCGGGGTTAGTAGTAAAAACCTTCCAAATGATCATATTTGGTTAACAAAGCAGGGAAATAAAATTATCAGTCCCTACAAAACATTACCTCCAGTTCATCAAAATATAAGTCAGGAAGAGATTGAAACTAGATTGTCTAACATTGAAAATATTGATGATGGAGGAGCTGCACTAACAGCCTATGGTAAGATGCAGTATACCAATATGACTGAAAAGGAAAGACAAGACATATCAGACGCATTAAAACGTTATTGCGAGTTAGATACCTTGGCGATGGTGATGATCTATGAGCATTTAAAATCAATAGTGTAATGAATCTAGAAATTGAACTCCCTGTATTCATAACACCATTAATGAAAAAATGGCTACTACAATATAAATTTGACACAATAAAAGAGATTACAACTTTAGGATTGTTTCATTGGGATTTCAGACCAAATAGGCGAAAACCTGAAAAACCAAGAAGAATCCCCAGATTAGGAGAAACGTGTAAATTCATAGAATCAGATTTTAAAAAAAGTATCTATTTCCTAGAGATAGATAATACAACATTGCATGTGTTTGAAAGTTCTGGCTTCAGCTTAGCAGGGTTTAAAATTGCAAAAGAGTATATTTTTGAAGAAAAAAAATTTACAGAAAAAAGTATTTTACTTAAATACATAAGCTGACAGCGGTCATGAGTTCGGAGTTGACGATATTTCATGGAAGGTATTCTAAAATATTAACGAGTTTAGTATTGATTTTCTATTGAGTTAATACTTTAAAAATTAAAATCCATTGGTTCGTTCAGTCTATGACTAGCTGTTTGAATTTTTGGACAAACGTAAGGCAACAGTTTGATCAATAATTCTACCCTTTCCTTAGGATCAAGTTTTTCAAAATGAAGATGGATTTGAGATATTTCGTCAAAAACAACCTCCTTCAGTACTGCCCTAACCTCCTTTGTTAATCGATTTGGAGTCCCTTTTTTTCTGCCTCCATGTTTTATTGCTGCAACTGTTTCCATCTACTTTCTACTATTTTAGGTTAAAAAAAATTATGATGAGCATTTTTATGATCAATGTATTTGGTGATATACTTTGAGATTGCTTTTTTCCCACGAATATGTTGAATCTCTAATAATGCTTTTGAGTTAATCCCCATGTGTTTAATCATATCCTCCCTTGATAAAGTCCCTGAACCCTGAATCAATAAATGTGCATGATTTATCTTTTGAATATTCTGATGATAATCTAATTCGAAATCATCTTCAAGGGTATAGAATACATGATTCACTTTTGGTGATTTTATCAGTTCCTGAACTTTTTTATCCATGACGTGTGGTTTCATCCGATAATGTGTTCTAATTACAGTAGTCAAATTCCATGGAATCATTTCAGCCAAACTATTAGCATAATTAACCTTATTCATTGATAATCAGTGTTTTAAATTTATTTATAGGATATAGAAGTGATAGTGCGCCGACCAGACTATCAAGCACGGTATTTCCCCCTTATATGTTAAACGAAGTTTTCTGAAAGTGTTATTGAAAAAAAGGAGTGAAACGTTTACTATTCATGTTATTAAACATATGTATTGACATATGAAGATCATATCTCACGTCCATTGGGGATTGGAGTTTATTTAGATGAAGTTTATTTACTCAAAAACCCTAGTGGCTTGATCCATGACTGAATCCAGGTTCAATTTTTTATACTTTTTCAATGTCTTTGGATCTCTGATCCCAGTGATTGACATGATTATGTGGTCGGGCATTCCTTTCTCTGAGGATAGCGTGATGAAAGTTCGTCTTGCTGTGTGTGATGTGACAATCTCCCAGCGTTGGAATCGCTCGATCATTTTTTTTGACCCTAGGTATTTTGTCTTTTTCACCTCATCATCAAATCCTGCTTTTTTGCAGATCTGTTGAATTGCCTTGTTGAATTTCTGTGATGATACTGTTCTGATCTCCCAGTTGTATTTTTCCAGGAGCTGTTCCAGTTTTGGATGGAGTGGGATGTATGAATTTGTCTCAGTCTTTTCAGCTCGCTTGATGATCATTCCTTTCCTGACATCAGCTTTCTCAAAAACAGAATAGTCTGAAAACCTTTGTCCAGAATACACACCGATCAGAAACATGTCCCTGTGCATGTCGAGCCTATGATCCAGCTTTATTGTTTCCAGGATCTTGATCTCCTCTTGAGTGAGAGCAATGTCATCTGTGTCTCGTTTAGTGATCTTGATTTTTTTGTAATCATCAGTAACCTTTCGTCCATTTCTTTGATTCCAGATCAAAAATGTTTTGAAAAAATTGATGTTTCTGTGTAGTGTGTTGTCTGTGAGTTGATATTGCTCCCTTAAAAAGGTGACGTAATTTATTAAAACAGAATAGGTGACATCCTGGAGTTTCATTTTTTTCTTGCCCTGGAATTTTTTCCATTTGTCTCTGGTTTGCGTGTACTTCTCAATAGTTCCAGGTGTTAATGTTCCAAGATCTTTGATCTCCTGGAGATACTCATCAAACAGCTGAATGACAGTCTCAGGTTTTTTATCCTGGACATGGAAATATTCATCCAGCTTTGCTTTGAGATTGTCTTTTGTGAGTGCTGATCCATAAAGATCTCGAATCCTTTCCACTGCGAACTCATATTCATTCAAGATCAGATTGAGCTTTCGATTGCGATCTCCCTGAGCTCCTCTCATTGTTTTGGCTCTCCTGGTCTTTTTGTCCCAGTGTTCTGGTTTGATTGATCTGCTTATATTATATTTAAAACGTGATCTTTCGCCTGAAAGATAAATCTCAAGCCTTATTGATGCGATTGATCTGTTTGGATGATCTAAGAAAAAACTCATGTGGGTCGAGGTGTGGGTCGATTAATATGGGTAAATGTAAGGAAATAGCATTATATTGTCCCTATCAATAAACGATTTCCCCAGATATGACAAGATGTCCCCAAAAAGTCCGAGTCCCTCTTTCTCCGCAAAAGAAAACCCATAACGCAAGTTGTGGGGTTTTTGTTTTTGGAAATAGCAAAACTTGTTTTGACTTGTGAATAAAAACAAGAAAGCAAAGCCGCAAAGCGGCTTGTGGGTTTTTATGGTTGTGTACTCTCCCCTTTTGGGATCACGAAGTAATCCCTCTTTCTCCGCTAAGGAGGCTTAAGCCCCTGTTTTTCAGGGGTTTGAATTCCATTAAAGCCAAACAGTGTAAGAACAGTATAATTGACAAGCTTGCGAGCATTTTTAATCTTTAAAAATGAAAGTCAAATACAACAAGCCAAAATTGACCATGTCTGACTCGGGCTGGTACGTTTCAATTTATTATAACGGTAAGCTCAAAAGTTATAAAGCCGGGCTAAATCGTATTTCCGATTTAAAACAACGCAAGAAAGAAGCCAAGGTCTTTATGAAGTTCATGGCCGAAGAACTGCGTAAAGGTTGGAACCCTGAATCAATAAATGTGCATGATTGATCTAATGAAATATATGAATTAGTATAAATAGGGGGCATTTGTTAAGCGTCTTATGATAATTATAATTCGTAAATTTGAGACTATGATACCACAAAACGTTACCTTTCTTTTCGTATTAGCCTTCTTTTTAATTGTGTTTCTTCAAAGTGGGTTGGACAAGATCATTGACTACAAAGGTAACCTAGCTTTTTTGAAGAATCTGTTTAAAGCCTTTTTCCCACCACCATTAATTTCAGTAGCATTGATTTCCGTTACAATTTTAGAAATAATTTCAGGAGTGTTGTGCCTTGTTGGCATTGTCGATTTTATCTTGAATAATAATAGTCATATCGGTTTTCTTGGACTTATTGTTGGATCGCTTGCGTTGTTGGTCCTTTTATTTGGACAGCGGGTCGCCAAAAATTATGAAGGAGCCAAAACCATAGCCATTTATTTTATTTTAGCAATGATTGGTATAGTATTGGCTTAACAAAGTCGAATAAATTCTTTTTTTAGAACATAAGTCCAATTACATAAAATTCGATGTATTTTTAAACAATAATATCACTGCACTTTATTATTGTAAATGGGCAAACTACCAAAAGAATATCAATTTTTAGATTTATCTGACTATGGTCGTACACCAGGGCATTGGATTGCTAGTAAGCTACAGTTTACCCCTTTAACTGCAATTCATATAACGACTCTTTTTTTAATAACAGGATTTATTGCGGTTGGATTCTTGTTAAACGGATATATGATTGCCGCCGCTTTTTTTTTACTCTTAAAATCTGTTTTAGATGCGGCTGATGGGGAATTAGCGCGTCTAAAAAAGACACCTTCCTATGTTGGACGCTACTATGATTCAATAGCTGATCTATTGCTCAACTTTTGTTTTTTATTGAGCTTTTGGTACATTACTGAGATTTCCATAATCTATATGCTAATCGCTTTTTTTGGGATTCAACTTCAAGGGACGCTTTACAATTACTATTATGTAATTTTACGCAATTCAGTACAAGGAGATTCAACCAGTCGTATTTTTGAAAACTCCACACCAAAGGCTTTCGCAGGTGAAAGTCAAGCCACCGTAAAGTTGTTTTATACTATTTACAATATTTTGTATATCTGCTTTGATAAGTGCATTTATTACATGGATAGAAACGCAAGGTATAGTAAACCCTTTCCAAAGTGGTTTATGACGCTCATTTCTATGTATGGGCTTGGTTTTCAGTTATTACTGATGGCACTGATGCTGGTCTTTGAGTTACAAAGTTACGTCATTCCCTTCTTTATTGGCTACACTCTTTTAATACTCGTGTTTATTTGCATTCGGAAACTAATCCTTTAAATCGTAACAGTCATTTACAGATCCATTTATTGTGATGAAAATGCAGCCTACCTAGTCGCTTACTTTTGAAGTTTCTTTTAAAACCTCAGTCAAATAAGCTAAAGCCTTTGAGCCGACTGCATCTAACAGTACACCACCCTTAGTTAAGGTAGCAATTTCCTGAGTAACAACTAAATTCCGGTTAAGTTGACCACGCACTAACTCCTTTTTTACCTCTTTTATAATATCCTCTTTGCTTTTGTCTGAATTCAGGATATCAATTAAGATATCGAAATGTTCTGCCTCTTTGTCTAATCGGCGGCAAAGCGCAATTAGTCTTTTTGTAGTTGTATTCATAGGTCAAAGATATAACCTTTGGCTGATTTTATTGTGCGGATAGCCTCCCGACAAAAGTTTTATACTATTATTCGGGGGCTAGTTTCTATTATAAGGTTTTTCTTTTTAGATGTATTTCTCTAAAATAGTATATAACGAAAAGGTCTTTTGTCTGAGCGCATTTCGCAGGATAGGCATCAATAAAAATTCACTGTAAACCTTTGTACTATTTGGCTTTTCTATGCTTTGCATAAATTGCGAATTCAAGATGCTTTGTAAGAGCAAAAAAGTAAGATAAAGGAATGTTACTTATTGGATTTGTCATAAGAAGATGAACCGATGGACATATAACCCTTGAGGAATTCAACATCTTCCCCATTCATTTTTACTTTATGTATAACGATAGGTGCTTCTAAGTTATTTTTTGTTAACCCAAAGCCGTGATATACTGAAAGATCAGGATCATCTTTACTTCGTGATTGTTGATGTTTTTGATAGACTTGATTAAACTTCGAAGTTTTGAATTAATTCTGATAAAATTTTAATTTATAAGACCTTTTAAAATATGAATTGCTGATTATTCATCAACACTTTCTACCTCTTGTTGTTCAGCAGGAGAAGCATCCCCTAGTTTAAATCGAACAACTAGCTCATGTGCTTTTAAATTTAGTCCAGATAACTGATTTTCTAAATAAGTATCATAAGCATATCCAATACTTAGCGAATTATTCACATGAAAAGAAGCTTGAATGGACCATATAGAATTAGTGCGATAAGCAAAACCGCCCTCAAATTTATTCATATAAGCGGCTTTTATACCGATATCGCTTACCGCATCAATGCCTTTCCCTTTTCGATAAATAAGCGTGGGAAGAAGCTCGAGTTTTTCATTGACAGGAAAACTTGCTCCAGCTCCTAAATAAAGATGGGTACGATCTCTAGCCATCACGAGGACATCATCATCTCTTTTTGGTTCAAACAAACGAGGCATGGAGGCAGAAATCCAAAAGGTTTCGCTCTTAAAGTACGTACCAATTCCAATGTTGGGGTTGAAACGACTCAGTGCTTTCTTTAATGGATCAAACGCAGTATAACTATTCAGACCTTCAGGGTCTGAACGATAGGAATTTCCGCCAGCTTTTATCCCAAAATAAAGTAAAGAAGTGTTAGAGAAAGTTAACTTATAAGAAAAGTCAATATTTACCTGGGTTTGCTTTTCAACAAATATTTGATCTGAAACTACAGAAAGCCCTAGCCCTACATTTTTACCTCGCTCTGTTGAATAAGTAAAGGCTATTGTTTTTGGGCTATCCTCAATTTTTGCCCATTGATTTCTTGAGGTAAAAACAAAACTATGCTGACCTTCTGATCCTACATATGCTGGATTGATCAAACTCATTTGATATTGATAATTTGAGAGATAAGCGTCCTGTTGGGCAATTAGCCAATATGGGATGAGGGATAATAAGAATAAGTATTTTTTCATGTGCTTATCTGGTTAAAAATATCCAACCTTTATAATCAGATTGACCATCTTGATTAAAGTCGATTAAGTAATAATAGCTTCCCTCTGGAAGTGGCTTTCCATCACTGGTGCCATTCCAATTGTTTTGATAATTCTTTTTATTAAACACGAGTAGACCTGCTCTTGAGTAAACCCAAACTTCATTATTGGGGTATCGTTCAATAGCTGAATCTTGCCAGTTGTCATTTCTTCCATCACCATTAGGGGAGAAAAAGTTTGTTATGGTAAACTCTAATTCTTTAAAGTCAGTTGGTTTATCCTCTGGATTGTTAGGATCATATCCAGCATTTACTTCATCTATGTTTGAAATTCCATCCCCATCACTATCGTTGTATGGATTACAGTTTTCAGCATCAAATTGATCTATAACCCCATCATTATCACAATCGAGTAAGATAGAATCTAGCGCATCGATGATACCATCATTATCAATATCGTCATCAAGAGGCGAGTTGTTTTGATTTTCATCTTCTAGATAAGTATCGATACCATCATTATCGTCATCTGTATCGAGGTAGTTAGGGATGCCATCACCATCGGTGTCGAATATTTGAGTATTACCCTCATTGATTTCATCAATAGTTGGGATACCATCACTATCATCATCAATGTCAAAATGATCAAAAATACCGTCATTGTCAGAGTCGAGTGGTAAACCTTGAGAAAATTCATCTATTGTGGGGACACCGTCGTTGTCATCGTCAGCATCTAAATAGTCTGGAATGCCGTCTTGATCACTGTCTATAGCATCTACAGGATTTCCATCAAAGTTTGGATCTGAATTTTCTTCAATTGTAGGTATTCCATCTCCATCATCATCTGTATCAAAATAATCTGGGATCCCATCTTGGTCAGTATCTCTAGCATCATCTGGATTGAAATCTTGATTTGGATCTGGCTGTTCAAATTCAGTAAATACCCCGTCATTTTCATCGTCAGGATCGAGGTAATTACTTATTTCATCTTCGTCAAAATCATCTGATCCTTGACTGAATTTGGTTTCTCCAGAGGTTTCAAAGCGACTATAAATATGATCTCCGTCATCGTCTGGGTCGATAGGATTGATTAAACCATCTGCATCTGTGTCAGAGGAGATACGTCTTCTATCGACCTCTTCGAGGGGAATTTTATTGGTAGATAATTGAATCACATCTTCCTGCCCAGGTGCAATGGCTATTTCGCTACTTACATTTGGAATTGGTACTCGAGTATCTCCAAAGGTGGTGTTGACAAAACCTACTAAGACTTCGTATATTCCATCTTGATTTGCATCGAGTATTTCTCCTTGTTTTGGTGGTTCAAGAAAAGAGAGATAGCCTTCCCCTAAATCTGATTTTCTTTCTTCTGCACTTTCTTCTCTTTGTGGCTCTCCAGAACGAATGGTAAATAAATCTGCATCTGCTCCTCCTGTAATCTTTTTACGAATCTTCCATTTACCAACTCCTTTATTTTTGCTAGGCGGGAGAATTGTTCTTTGATTAGAACCTTCGTTACTTACTTCAATACTATAGTACTCATATATGGTAATGAATTGATGTTCTTTCCAGTCTATTATACCATCGTTATCATCATCGATGTCTTCGTTGTTTCCTACTCCGTCATTGTCGATATCTCTACTCTCCGCAGCATCTTTAGGGAAAACATCGTGTTGGTCTATAATGCCGTCATTGTCATCGTCATCATCTTGATTATCCCCAATTCCATCAAAATCAGTATCCTTACTTTCTGTAGGATCATTAGGGAAAGCATCTTCTCCATCAATTACTCCATCTCCATCAGTATCTTGCTGGGTTGGATTTGTGCCTTGAACAACTTCTTCTCCATCATTTAGGCCATCACCATCGGTGTCTTGTAGTAAAGGATTCGTGTTGTAATTTGCTTCTTGTCCATCTGAAAGACCATCATTATCATCATCGTTATCCCGATTATCCCCTATCCCATCGTCATCATAATCGCTATTTTCATTAGGATCAAGTGGGAACTGATCTTCACTGTCATTATAGGAGTCTCCATCGGTATCAGGGTTCAATGGATCGGTGCCTTGTTCATTTTCTGTTGCGTCATCTTGTCCATCCCCATCTGTATCAGGATCTAAAGGATTCGTTCCATTGATTTGTTCTTCTTCATCACCGCTATTATCGCTATCGGTGTCAGGATTTCTAGGGTCAGTACCTAAGCTTTCTTCTTCATTATCAGAAAGGCCATCATTATCATCATCTAGATCTATTCCATCTCTAATTCCGTCTCCATCTGTATCTACCTCTCCAAAGGGATCAAGTGGTAAATCATCCTCACCATCTAACACCCCGTCTCCGTCTGTATCTGGGTTGTTAGGGTTTGTTCCTTCAGTTACTTCTTCCGCATCATTTAATCCATCATTATCAGAATCTGGACTTAGCGGGTTTGTTCCGTTATTAATTTCATCATAGTCGCTAAGACCATCCCCATCAGTATCTGGATTATTAGGATTTGTTCCTTGCGCTGCTTCTTGAGTATCGCTGAGACCATCATCATCATCATCATCATCAATTGAATCCCCAAGACCATCGTTATCACGATCCTGATTTTCTGTAGGATCAAGCGGAAAAGCATCAATATCATCTTCAACCCCATCTCCATCTGTATCAGGGTTTAGAGGGTCTGTTCCTGCTTCTTTTTCGTCTTTATCATTCAATCCATCCCCATCGGTATCAGCATTGTTAGGATCAGTGTTAAAGGCAGCTTCTTCTTCATTAGATAAGCCATCTCCATCATTGTCATTTGCTCTATTAGCGTCAAGGGGGAATTGATCTATACCATCTGGGACACCATCGCCATCTGTATCTGGATCTAATGGATCACAGCCAGAAGTTTCTTCCTCCTTATCATTTAAGCCATCATTGTCTGAATCGGGATTAAGTGGGTCAGTTCCTAGGCTAGCTTCTTCTACATCAGATAAACCGTCATTATCATCATCTGTGTCAATACTGTCGTCAAGACCGTCCCCATCTGTGTCAAGATTCAAATTAGGATCAAGTGGGAAATCATCTTCGCCGTCTAAATTCCCATCACCGTCTGTATCTGAATTGAGTGGGTCTGTTCCAATTTCTTGTTCTTTACTATCGGTCAAGCCATCATTATCGCTATCACTATCGAAAGGATCTGTCCCTAGATTAGATTCTTGTACATCAGTGAGTCCATCATTATCGTCATCACTATCCATATTATCTCCCAGACCATCGTTGTCATTGTCATTTTGTTCTGTTGGATCAAGTGGGAAATCATCTAATCCGTCTTCTGTTCCATCTCCATCACTATCGCTATTGTTTGGATCTGTTCCATTGATGACTTCTACACCGTCAAATAAGCCATCATCGTCTGTGTCGTTATCTAGGGGATTGGTAGCTAACGCTATTTCTTGTTGATCTTCAACACCATCATTATCAGTATCTGAATTATTTGGATTGGTTCCCAAATTAATTTCTTCGGCATCATTAAGACCATCCCCATCGCTATCTGCCTGCAAGGGATCAGTCCCAAGGTTTATTTCCTCTAGGTCTGTTAAACCATCGTTATCATCGTCTGGATCAAGCTCGTCTGGGATACCATCGCCATCATTGTCATTTGATCGATTTTCATCGAGGGGATAATCGTCTTCACCATCAAGCACTCCATCTCCATCAGAATCAGCATTTAGTGGGTCAGTCCCATCGCTTTGTTCCGCTCCGTCTAAAACACCGTCATTGTCACAATCAGGATTTTTTGGATCAGTCCCTAGCGCGTTTTCTTCTGTATCTAACAAGCCATCGTTGTCGTCGTCTGTGTCAGTGTTATCTCCTTGCCCATCACCATCTGTATCAATAGAATCACTGGCATCTAACGGAAGTTGATCTTCGCTATCATTCACACCATCGCCATCTGTATCTGGGTTTAATGGATTTGTTCCAGCATCTATTTCTTCTTTGTCTGAAGCGCCATCTCCATCTGTGTCTGAGTTATTTGGATCTGTCCCTAAAGCGATCTCTTCATTATCAGTTAATCCATCATCATCTGAATCATCACTCAATGGATCACAGCCAATCGCTAACTCCTCAAGATCACTTAAGCCGTCATTGTCATCGTCGGTATCCATATTGTTCCCTAAACCGTCGTTGTCTGCATCTTCTTGTTCAAATGGATCGGTAGGGAATGCATCTTCAAGATCATTTACTCCATCCCCATCTGTGTCAATAATTAAAGGATTGGTATTGCGTTGCTGTTCTTCTTTATCGGTTAACCCGTCTCCATCTGTATCTGGATTAAGGGGGTCTGTCCCTAGAGCAATTTCTTCTATATCAGAGAGATTATCTCCATCATCATCAGTGTCATATTGATCAGGGATACCGTCTCCATCTGTATCAACTTCTTCGTTTGGATTGAGTGGAGCATCGTCCTCTCCATCTAGGGTTCCATCTCCATCGGTATCTGGATTTAGGGGATCAGTTCCTCGTTCAATTTCTTCCCCATCAGTACTTCCATCTCCATCGGTATCTGGGTTTAATGGATCTGTCCCAATATTAATTTCATAAAAGTCTGCTACACCATCATTGTCATCATCTTCATCTGCATTATCACCAATTCCATCTTCGTCATTGTCTGCTGACTCATTAGGGTCAAGTGGGAAGATATCTTCAGCATCTATTGTACCATCGTCATCAGTATCATCATCCAAAGGATCGGTACCTAAAGTATTTTCTTTACCGTCATCCAAACCGTCATTATCTGTGTCTGGGTTAAGTGGGTCTGTTCCATTGGTTACTTCGTCTGCGTCGGAAACACCGTCATTATCGTCATCAGGATCAATGCTGTCATTAATACCGTCTGCATCTGTATCTGGATCTGTGATTTGTGTAAGGGTAATACTGAGGGTTTCTGTATGGGTCAGTCCCACTCGGTCAGAAATAGTTATCTCGATAACAAAAATATTATCTGCATTTGCATCGGCAGGGGATTCAAAATCCAGTGCATTTACAAAAGATAAATTTAGTGAGTAAGGTGCTGTTTGTGAAGTGTATCCTAAGGAATTAAATAAGGCTGCATCTGGACCGCCACTTATGCTAATAAACGATAATTCATTTGCAGTAATGTTGCCTACACTGGTTTCGCCCTCGTTTATTGATAGGCTGGTAGATGTGACCAAAGTCGGAGGTGTACGGTCTATGGTGATGACAGATGAAATAACATTAGAAACAGTATTGTAGGTAGAATAATTTCCTGAAGGATTTCCAGTAGTTATACCAGCGTTCGTAGAAGTATCAGTAGCAGAAACAGCCCAATTGATTTCCCCCTCTGGGTCTGCACTACTCACCGTGTAAGTTGCTTGATATTCATGATTAACTGAAGAGCTTAAGCTAAAGCTAGGGTTTGTACTCAGGCTAGTTGTAGCAGATATAGAGCTTAAATCTAACGCATCTGAGGCACGAATTTCAAAAGTGATGGTATCCCCATCTGTTGCCGCTTTAGCATCTGTTGTATTAGAAGTATCTGCTGAAACGTAAAGGGTGGGATTAGTCGCCTTAATATGGATAATTCCATAGTTAATGATTGAAAGTCCACTGCCCACGGTAGGTAGCGTCGTGTCTAAATCATTATTTCCGCCATCTTTAATTGTTGCCCCATTGAGTACCAAAGAGGAGGCGGACTTGTAATCTAAAGCTCCTGTAATATCACCGTCTTGAACAACATAGTCAAAAATTAATGTGTTTGATCCACTTCCTGAGGAGAAAATAGCATTGCTATCAGTATCCCCAGTTTCTAATTCAATGTGAGGAGTTCCTGTGGTAGTGTCTACATAAACCACTTCAGATAAAAGTAGCTCAAGGGTGATGATATCCGAGTTGCTGGGGTTACTGTCATCATCGGTAAAGAATCCACTTACTGGACTTCCACGCACTCCGTTGATTGAAGGAGGAACTGTGTCACAAACGCCCCATTGGGGGTAATTGTTTGAAGTTAAGGCAGAAGAATTAGCAAATCCTGTGGGTAGACTACTGATATTGGTTACACACCAGCTTAGAAGATTTTGATTAAAGTTTGAAGCACCATTAAACATATCATTCATGTTAGTCACACTACTTATATCCCAAGAACTGATGTCTTGATTAAAGTTTTGTGCACTCATAAACATTTGTCCCATATTAGTAACGGAAGAAACATTCCAGCCACTAACATCTTGATTAAATGCTCGTGCTACTTTAAACATATCAAACATTGTAGTTACAGAGGATACATCCCAATTACCAATATCTTGATTAAACGCAAAGTTTTCATAAAACACAGCCGTCATATCAGTTACATTTGAGGTATTCCAATCTGATATTAGCCCATTAAATGCGTAAGCACCAATAAACATTGAGCGTATAGTGGTAACATTAGATAAATCCCAATCATTAAGGTCTTGGTTGAATAAATTAGCCATTCTAAACATATGATCCATGGCAGTCACATTAGAAGTATCCCAAGAATTCAAAGGCTGGTTAAATGCGCTTGCCCCGTTAAACATGTATTGCATATTGGTCACACTACTAGTATCCCAAGCATCAATGTTTTGATTAAATGTAGAAGCTGTTCCAAACATGTGACTCATATCTGTAACACTGGAAGTATCCCAGTTTCCAATTGCTTTGTTAAAAGAGGATGCACCACTAAACATATAAGTCATAACGGTAACACTTGATGTATTCCAAGATCCAATGTCATAATTGAATCCTGTATTTCCACCGAACATTTCATACATATTGGTCACACTGCCAGTGTTCCAATTGTTAAGTGTTGAGGAAACACTCGCATTTTTAAACATAGCACGCATATTGGTCACATTTGAAGTGTCCCAGGAAGAGATATCTTGAATTGTGGTCTGATTTTGAAATAGGCTATTCATATCTGTGACCAATGTGGTACAAATACGATCCAAATCTGCATCACCATTTGTAATTTTAGTACGAAGGGTTATTTCATCGACTGCGGTGTATAAGACGTTTCCTATATATCCCGTATCTCCTGCACTACAGCCATTACATTTTATCGTGACCCCGTTAGCGTCAAAATAGAATATTGGATCAATACTTAAGTCTAATGATTCGCTCCCTGCATAAGGCCTTGAATTAGTATCGGTAGCTGCTACCGTTACAGCATAGGTTCCTGTTGTCACTGATGAAGGCACTTGCCAGTAGTAAGTCCAATCAGCCGCAGTAGAGCCCTGTGTCATTGCGGTATCAGTTACTAATCCTGCTATGGAAATTAGCGGAGTAGCCGCCATATTTTCAGAGAATGTAGCGGTTATCATTACTACATCTGACGTGACGATATTATCTGAATAATTATTTGCTAGGGTTAAAGTTGCTTGTGAGTTACAACTACCCCATATGGGTTTGTTGGCAGAATTAAAAGAGGATGGAACAAAATTTTGTGGCTCAGAACTAATCAATGAAACACACCATCCACTTAAATTTTGGTTAAAGCTGGACCCATCCGATCCTTCTAAGAACATTCCATACAAGTTTGTTGCATTCGATGTATCCCAATTTAGTGTATTTGATGTTACACCACTGGCATCACCATTGTTAAAGTTTGTAGCATCTGCAAAGAAATATTCAAAATTGGTTATGTTCGATACGTCCCATGAACCTATATTTTGATTAAATGACTTAGCTAATCTAAACATGCTTTCCGCAGTAGTTACACTAGATACATTCCATAAACCAATGTCTTGATTAAAGGCCCAGGCATCATAAAGCATATAAGACATGTCTGTAACTGAGGAAGTGTCCCAAGAGGATATATTACCATTAAAAATACGTGCCGTATGGAACATAAATAGCATATTCGTAACATTAGAAACATCCCAATTATTTAAGTCATGATTAAATGAGATTGCAGATGCAAACATCCCCGCCATATCGGTAACGGAAGAAACATCCCAAGAATCAATATCTATATTGAATGCCCAAGCACCACCACCAAACATTCTATTCATATCAGTCACATTTGAGGTATCCCAGTTCAACGAATTAGTGCTCACCCCTGAAGCAGCTCCATTGTTAAAGTCATCTGCTTTATAAAACATATAACTCATATTGGTCACATTTGAAGTGTCCCAATCACCAATATTTTGATTGAATGTGGATTGATCATAAAACATGTAACTCATATCTAGTGCACTAGAAGTATCCCAATAACTTATGTTTTGATTGAATCTCAAAGATGAGTAATTCTCCGCTTGAAACATACCATGGAAATTGGTCACATTTGAAGTGTCCCAAGAAGTAATATCATTAGCGTTGAAGAAAGCATTAAGATTAGCTCCATCAATATTACCATTGATATAAAATAAATCCGACATATCTGTAACCAAAGTTGTTACGACACCACCCCAATCAGAGTCATTTAATGGTTTAGCTCCTAAAGACGCATTATCATAAGCGGTATATAAAACTCCTCCCACATAACCTGTGTTCCCAGCGCTACAGCCAGAGCATTTTATAGTTACCCCATTTGCGTCCAAATAGAACATTGGGTCTATACTTAAATTCAGGCTTGCACTTCCATCATAAGCAAGTGAAGTTGTATCGGTTGCAGCTACCGTAACTGCATAAGTTCCTGTGGTGACTGAAGAAGGTACCTGCCAGTAGTAAGTCCACTGAGCCGCAGAAGACCCTTGTGTCATGGCTGTATTGGTCACCAATCCTGCAATGGACACAAGCGGAGTAGCCGCTATATTTTCTGAGAATGTAGCCGTAAGGGTTACTACTCCAGATGTGATGAGATTGTCGGAATCACTGCTGGTAATTGTTGTGGTGAGATCTTGAAGAGGCATCCATTGATATCCTCCAATTAAAGATCCACTGATTGAATTTCCACTCGAATCACTGTAAGTAGAACCCGAACCTTCATTCAGCTTATAATACAACAATAAAGATGAATCGGTAGAAACCGTTTGATTTAGATTGGAGCTAATCTCTGATTGTGTTCTAACTGTATTCCAAATTCGAACATCACTTATTTGGCCAGTTAAATATCTTCCATATACACCATAGTTGTCAAAACCTCCGATAGAGATCTCTCTATCGTTATCGGTTAAACCATTTCCAGATCTAGTAAAATTATCAGTACCTTGTAATTGACCATTGATGTATAGTTTCAATTGACTACTAGAGCTCGATGAATCTGCAGTAAGAGCAACATGGTACCAAGTATCTGTCGATATTGGATCAGAGGTTACTCCAGGCCATTGACCACTAAAATCTTGTCTTATCCTCCCTTTAACATATAAATTACCGTTTTCAACATATAAATATATTTGCCAATCGTCTTGTCTTGATACAATAAAATCCCATTCTTGTTCATTTGGGATTTGGTTTACTTTAAACCATGCTTCAACGGTTATCTGGTCAGTATTACCAATAGTGACATTTGACGTTGTTGTCATACCTATCGCACTCGATCCATTAAAATTTAACCAATTCGAAAATGTAGGAGTGGCTTCAAAAGCAGGAGGAGCTACCTTTGCAGAAATACAATTATTGGCAACAGCAAAACGGGGACGTAAAGAAGAGTTGTTTTTTATGGGATTGTTGTTCCCCCAAATATTTTGTCTGTTTTGATAAATATTCGAAGCACTCCCTCCTGAGGGAAAACACCAGTAGGATAGATCTTGATTCAAACTACCTGCGTTATCGAATAATTGGTTTACCCCATTTTGATCATTCATACTAGAAATGTCCCAATACCCAATATCTTGATTGAAAGACCCGGCATTTTGAAAGAGTCCTTGCATGTTGCTAACACTCGAAGTATCCCAACTGCTTATGTCTTGATTAAAACTAGAGTTATTATTAAATAAACTACTCATGTCGGTAATTCCTGTTGTACAAACACAGCTTACATCCTGGTTAGCTGCAATTTTTGTTTGTAAATCACTACGATTCACTTTTGTATATACTACGCCATTAACAGTTCCAGTACTTCCATTAGCTACATTAGGGCAGAGAATGGTCTTGTTATTCGATGCGAGACTAAACTGGGGGAAAGCTGAATTGCATACAAAAAATGCAAAAAATAAATAGAAAAATCTAAGATGTGGTAACTTGCGATGGGATCTACTCAAAGTAATCTGTTTTTATTTTAAATACAAAATTAACATACAATTACATTATCAAAACAAATGAAGTAGTAATGCAGTAGTAATGATGTGCTAAAGGGTAAATAGAAAATGAACTAAGTTTTCTTCTTTTGAAAGGTTAAGTTTCTTTTTAAGACGGTATTTCTGACTTTCTACTGTTCGAATAGAAACACCTGATAATTGTGCGATCTCATTTGTACCTTGATTCATTTTTAAGTAAGCACATAAGCGTAAATCATTTTGAGAAAGATGGCTTGATTTTGCAATTAGATCTTTAAAAAAACCAGGATATACTTCTTCAAATTGCTTCTCAAATCTATTATTAATATTTTCTGACTTAAGAATTAGGGCTATTTTTTCCTTTATGATACTAGTACTGTCATTCTTACTTGAAATATCAACTTTATCGACAGATTCAAGAATGTAATTAAGATTTTTGTTGCGTTGAGAAATATAATTGGATTTGTTGACCAATTCCATTTTTTTGTGCTCTAATGAAGCTTCAATATATTTCTTTTCTGAAATGATTTTTTCTGACTTTTCTTTTTGAAGGTTAAAATTCAAACGTAATGAAATCAATGAAAATAGCAGAATGGTTGAGCCAATAATTAAAATGAATAAATAGGTGTTATACTTGATTTTACTTTCGTTAAGTTCAGATCTTTTTTTTGACAATAGAATATTTGATTCTAATTCATTAAACTTATCACCAAGGTTTAGTGTTGATCCAAAAGAGACAATCTTGATTAAAGAATCCTTAACCTTAATTAGGTTAATATTATCAGAATTGTGCTCATAAATTGATTCTAACACAAGAAAATTTCGCTTTTTTTCTTCGGCAAAGAAATTCCCCCTAATTTCATTTAAATTGTTTTGAGCACTTGACATGGCTTTTTCCATGTCATTAAGTGCCAAGTAAGATTCTGCTATATTCACCTGAAGTTTGGGTAATTCTACTGGAAATCTCTCTAAGAGATTTGAAGCTTGCTTATAATAATCAATGGCAGCAATATAATTTTCTTTGGTTTTATAATAATCCCCCATTATACTATATGCATAACCGTAATTTCTTAATAAAAAACTTGTTGAGAGCTCTTTTGGCGTATAGCTGACTTTTTCTAATTCATATAATTTTTCAATTTTATTAAAATGAAAATTTATTTTAAACAGATCATCCTTACGCATATTAACTGAAAGAAAACCTAAATGAGAATAGATAATGTCTTCAACTTTATTGGATTTTTTTCTTAATAAATAGGAACTATTAAAGTGATCTTGTGCTTTATTGAAATTATTATTTTCAAGTGCAATTAGGGCAAGGTTATCATTGATCGTTGCAATTCCTTGTGACTGCATTATTTTATTATCATACAATTTGAAATTCACTTCAGCTTCTAAATATTTCTCTTTGGCTTTTGCAAAATTATTGTTCTTGAAATAGACATTGCCTATATTAACAAGTATCCATGGAAGGAATTTTATTTTCTTTTCTTTCCGTTTATTTTTCGGGATAGCTTCAAACAATTTTAGGGACTGATTATAAAAACGGAGGGCTTCTGCATCTAAGTTTCTATTGAATAAAATTTCCCCAATATGATTATGAACAGATATAAGATCTTTAGTAGGATTATTAAAATCAGCCATCGATATTACTTCAAAACCATAAAAAATAGATTTATCTGGATTACTGTTTTTATAAAGTATAATCGAATCTTTTAAGGCAGCAATTTCCTCGTTTATATTTTGTGCAATCAAAAAATTCGGAATGAGTAATAAGAATATTAATAGCCTCATTTTATTTTTTTAAAAGGTTAAAAACGAGTAATGCGGCAATAAACAAGACAACAATCTGTATGATTTCCTTTTTAGACATTTGATTTATGGTTAAAAATATTTTCCGCTATTAGTTTATTTGGGCTTAATATGTATAAATTTATTGATTATATTTTTGAATAACACAAATTATAATCAATATATCGCTACTGCATCTCTACTGCTAGCTATTGGATCTAGTGCTTTAGAGCCAGTTTCTCTGCAAAATAAAATTTACAACTACACTTTATCACGATAACAAAAACTGCAAAAATTAGAAAAGGATTAACTGTTTGACTATATTGATTAGGATTAAAATTGAGCTATGTCAAAGCGATCAAAAAACTACTCTAGTCTATCTAAGAGAGATGTGGGAGAAAACTGTTTAGGCTTTTAATCGTTTCTCATTTAAACAAGTCATTACTTAAATGTCTTACTACACTAAATTTTATTTATGAAGAAAGCAAAACTATATTTAGTCCAACTACCCATTATATCAATCACAATCTTTTTTATTTGTTGTGTTATAGCAGCATTAATTTATCCAGGTTCTCATAAAGAACTGATTAATTATCAATCTGACTACTATTCGTTTACGCATAACTTTCTAAGTGATTTAGGAAGCTTAAAAACAAATACAGACGAGACCAATCCAGCGATTATTCAAGAAGACAACACCCCATCAATGCTACTATTCAATGGGAGTTTGATTTTGATCGGGGGGACATTAATGCTCTTTTACTTTCACTTTAAAAAAGTATTTCCGCTTATAAAAGATACTAGCAAATCAATCTTCTACTCTAGAATCACTATGCCACTGGGATTACTTGCAGGATTCTTTTACGCTGGGGTTGGATTTGTACCACATGATCTTCATTTTGAGGCGCATGTGTTTTTTGCAAACAATGCTTTTCTAACCCTCTTTTTTCTTTGTATCCTTCACGGTCTTACAATTTATCATTCAAGCGTTCTTAGTAACGGCTATGTTCTAGGATATGTTGCTTTTTGTTTCGTGCTTTTTGTTTACTTAAGGATTATATTTTTTGGACCACAGATTGGCCCTGGAATAATCTACAGCGAAGAAGATCTTATGCTACAGGTAATTGCTCAAAAATCTATTGTACTCACTTTTATGGCAGCTTTTTTACACCAAGTCTATGGGTTTAATTTACTCTTCACTAACAAAAGAAAATCTCATTAAAAAAAACTGAATTATTTCAAATTACTTTTTCTCTTCTGCAAAAAAAAGCAAGATTGTATCTTGTCGTTTTATGTCTATATTATTAAACTGAAAAATACCACATGGAATTTATCCCCTCAAATGGAATAACCCTCGCTTCTATCCTTAAAGGTTGCATGGGAATTATTGTGCTCTTGATCATTGCTTTTGGAGCAAGTAGTAACCGTAAAAACATCCCATGGAAAACAGTTATTTTGGCTTTAGCCACACAATTATTTATTGGAATCTGTATCCTGAAAGTTCCTTTTATTCAAGCTTTATTTGAACAATTAGGGGGCTTTTTCATTAAAGTAATTGAATACACCCTTGCGGGAAGCAGCTTCCTTTTTGGTGAGATTGTTGACTTGACAAAAACCGCCTATATTTTCGCTTTTCAAGTGCTGCCGGTGATTTTATTCTTCTCTGCTCTTACTTCAGTCTTGTATTATTTAGGGGTAATTCAAAAGATCGTGGGCTTTTTAGCTTTAGCCCTTCACAAACTGGTTGATATTAGCGGGGCAGAAAGTCTTTCCTTAACAGGAAACATCTTTTTAGGACAAACCGAAGCTCCCTTATTGATCAAAGCTTATTTAGATAAAATGCAACGCTCAGAAATCTACCTTGTTATGCTGGGTGGAATGGCCACAGTGGCGGGTAGTGTACTCGCGGCCTATGTGGGCTTTCTGGGCGGAGATGATCCCGTACAACGCATCATCATTACAAAACACCTTATTGCCGCTTCTGTTATGGCTGCACCTGGTGCGGTAGTATTTTCTCGTATTCTTGTTCCACCAGTTGGAGTGGTAGAACATCTTAGTGGAACTAAAATCGAAAAACAAGACTTTGGCAGTAACATTCTAACCGCCATTACAAATGGAACAACCCAGGGCTTAAAACTTGCCGTAAATGTTGGTGCAATGCTGTTAGTCTTTGTCGCCTTACTCGCCTTAGTCAACGATGGTTTAAGCAGTTTGGGAGATATGGTTGGTTTAAATGATATTATCGCAGCGAACACTCCTTATAGTAAATTGACTATTGAATTCCTCTTAGGTTATCTTTTTGCACCATTAATGTGGTTAATAGGCGTAGCCAAAGAGGACATGACTCTTGTCGGCCAACTATTAGGAATTAAACTAGCCGCAAGCGAATTTGTCGCTTATGTACAACTAGCCGATTTGAAAAATGTGGGGAGCTGCATGCACTTGATGTATGAAAAGTCAATCGTGATGTCCACCTTTATCCTATGTGGCTTTGCCAATTTTTCTTCTATCGGAATACAAATAGGTGGGATAGGCATCCTTGCCCCTTCTCAATATAAGAACTTATCAGAATTAGGATTAAAGGCTGTATTAGGAGGAACTCTAGTCTCCTTGATGTCGGCGACCATGGCGGGGATGATCATGGGATAAGAAACTCTAATTGACTTTATAGCAATCTATTTACAACATAAAAGAACAGCTATTTTTATCCAAAAAAGGATCTCTACTCCTTTCTAATTTCTAATGATTATTACCGCCTTTTTAAGTCCATTCTATACTCAAAAAAGGTATTGCTTTTAATGAAAGGAAAAATAGATTGATTTTATTTAAAATAATTCTAAATAAGCTTTGCAGTTTAACTTTTAGAATTTATATTTGGGACGTTATTTAAAATAAGTCTAAATAAGTATAAATGAAAAATCTTTACATCATCCTTGTCTTTTCACTGTTAAATTTTGCTAAGCTGGAGGCACAACAAACTATTTTAAATCAAAACACTACTGCTGCAGATTCTTTAGCACAAAGCCTTCAAATTAATGGGTACCAAAGAATCCTTAGTAATTTAAGTGGCATCCCTCAAGGGGTTACTATTGGTGGTTATGGAGAGGTTCTTTACAATCAACCTAACAACTTAAACGGAGAATTAGATGTGCAACGCTTGGTTATGCTGTTTGGATATAAGTTTGACGATAGAGTGCAGTTTGTAACAGAGATAGAATACGAACACGTTAAAGAAGTCTATATTGAACAAGCCTTTGTCAACTATTCTATTGCAAATGCTGTCAATATTAGAGCAGGTTTAATGCTTGTCCCAATGGGAATCGTCAATGAATTTCATGAACCTACCACCTTTAACGGGGTAGAGCGTCCCAGCATGGACAATAAAATCGTTCCAACCACTTGGAGAGAAATAGGGATTGGAGTGTCAGGAAGATTAGACGGACTTGCCTTGCGTTACCAAGCTTACCTATTTAATGGTTTTATTTCTCATGACGGCGAAGCTGGAAAATTAAAAGGGAGCAACGGCCTTCGTGGGGGACGTCAAAAAGGCGCAGAATCTATGGTAGATCAGTTTAACCTGTCTGCTAAATTAGATTACTATGGGATTCCAAACCTTCGTATTGGATTATCAGGATATCACGGAAGAACGCAAGCAGATGACGCTGTAAATGATGTTCTAGGGAGTGATATAGGGGTCTCGATGATCGGACTAGACGCGCGCTATAAATGGATGAAATTTTCTGCAAGAGGACAATATGTACATGCTAACTTAAGCGATACCGAAGCCTATAATACATTCACAGAACGCGACTTAGGAAGTCAACTAGAAGGATATTATGTAGAAGCTGCCTACAATATTCTTCCTATCACAAACAAACAACGCCTAGATGCCTTTGTACGTTATGAAGCATATAACACCCATAAAGCTGTCGCTGGGAACCTTACTAAAAACCTTGCTTATGATAGACAAGAGTGGACCACTGGCTTGAGCTACCATATGTCAATAGGTACTGTGTTTAAAGTGGATTATCAATCAAAAGCTTCCGGTCTAGCAGACAGCCAATATGGCCAATTTAATGTTGGTGTAGGCGTTTGGTTTTAATTTATTTAAAATTAATCTAAATAAACTTGGAGGTTTAAAATTTGTAAAATATATTTGTGCCATAGAATTTGAATATGTCGAGAACAAGCTCAATCCTCTTTTTAATTTCATCCTTTTTTCTCCTAAGCTCAGGGGCAACATTTAATAATAATGCACTGGCTAAAAGAATCCAAAAGAAGGTTGCAAAAGAAGTCAAAGCAATCTTTTCTGTAGAAGAGTTTGAACTTACTGAATCGACGATCACAATTCCTTCTAGTCCATTTCTTGTAGGACAACAGATGAACGAAATTAAAGTAAATAACGAGCTTCTAGGCTATGCCTTTTTAGGGACTGCTCCTAGTAAAACAGATACTTTTGAGTATTTAATCTTATTCGACCCTAGCTTCACCATTAAAAAAGCTACTGTGCTCATTTATCGTGAAGATTACGGTGGGGAAATCGCCAGTAAACGTTGGCTTTCACAGTTTGTAAAGAAGCAATCAAATGATGCATTCGTGTTTGGGAATAACATCAGTGCAATTTCTGGTGCTACCATCTCAGTTCAATCGATGACGGCCTCCGTTAATCATGTTTTCTCTTCTTTAAAGAATCGTGGAATAGCTGCGGTAGGATTGTAATGGAACCCTTCTTTTTACTTCGCAACTTCTCAAAACCATTTAAGTCTTTTATATTTTCCTTCCTCATCGTTTTATCTATAGGCTATTTTACTGGTTTGTTATTTGTTGCTCAAACAGACAGTACTTCACCTAAGGGTATGGTAGAGAATTACAACGGCAATGAAGAGGTTAAAGATGCTGCTGTACTTAAGTTTAAAAAAGGAGAGCGCGAGATGCTCACCATCCTACACTCGCATATTCTTTCCATTGGATTTATATTCGCCTTTTTAGGCGTTTTGGTTTGGGGAACAGAACTGCCTCTTTTCTGGAAAAAATTCTTCATGATCGAGCCCTTTTGCTCCATCATTGTAACCTTTGGCGGGATTTATTTTCTTTGGTTAGGATACGCTTCTTTAGCTTATATCGTCATGATTTCTGGCCTACTTATGACCCTGAGTTATTGCGGCGGGGCTATCGCTGTTTTAATGGCATTAAATAAAAAACCCTTACAAGAATAATCCAGTAAGGGCTCAATCAAATTTATCTTTAAGCTTAAGAAGAAGTCAACACCTCCTTGACCAAGTTTCTTCCCAGTTGATACATATGCACTTCGTCTGGTCCATCGGCAATTCTAATGGTACGCCCATAAATCCAGAACTCTGCCAGTGGAGTATCCTGACAAACCCCCATTCCACCATGTGCTTGAATGGCTCGATCGACCACTTTTGTCGTCATATCAGGAACTGCAATTTTGATCATTGCAATTAGATTTTTTGCGCCTGCAGCGCCAAATTTATCAATCTTATCTGCACAGGCTAAAGTCAATAGTCTCGCCTGCTCAATCTCTGCAGCAGACTTTGCAATGTCTTGTCTTATACTACTAAAGTCTTTTATTTTTCGGCCGAAAGCCTCGCGCTCTGCCACGCGTTCACACATCATTTCAAGAGAGCGTTGTGCCGCACCGATTAATCGCATACAGTGATGAATACGTCCAGGACCTAAACGCCCTTGGGCAATTTCAAAACCACGCCCCTCGCCTAGTAACATATTTGTTACCGGCACACGAACATTGGTCAATTTTATTTCTGCATGTCCCTCTGGAGAATCTATCGAACCAAAGACGCGTAATGGGCGAACAATTTCTACGCCAGGCGTATCCCGCGGAACAATAATCATACTTTGCTGGGCATGTCGATGTGCAGTAGGGTCTGTTTTCCCCATCACGATAAACACCTTGCAATTAGGGCGCATAGCGCCCGAAGACCACCATTTACGACCATTGATTACATACTCCTCCCCTTCTCTAACAATCGAGGTTTCTATATTGGTCGCATCAGAAGATGCTACGGCGGGTTCAGTCATTAAAAAAGCAGAACGTATTTCGCCGTTCATTAATGGGTTGAGCCATTCTGCTTGCTGTTCTGGAGTTCCGTATTTTGCAAATACTTCCATATTTCCTGTATCAGGAGCAGAACAATTGAATACTTCAGAAGCGATTTTTGAACGTCCCATTAGCTCAGCTAAAGGTGCATACTCAAGATTCGTTAATCCAGCACTCAAGTCCCCATAATCAGTAGGGAGAAACAAATTCCATAAGCCTTCGCGTTTAGCCGCAGCTTTCCATTCTTCTAATTTAGGGAAATCTAGCCATAAATTATTGTGATCAAGGTGGTAAGCTTGTATCTCTTCTTCATGTGGGTAGATATGTTCTACCATAAAATCATTCACCCGTTTTTGCAATGCTAGGGATTTCTCTGTGTACTCGAAATTCATTTCAATAGTGTTTAGGGCAGGTAAGGTAATCATTACCTAAAAGGGCACAAAAAAATAGATGTACAAATCAAAAAAGAAGAAAATGAAAAGGCTAAAAGTCAATGATTTTTTTCAATTCAGTAATCAAATTCATTTTCAAACTGACAAAAACTTTTGTAGATTTATCACAAAAAAATATATGAAGAAGTTACTTCCTTTCCTCGTAGTCTTATTAGTCTTTTTTTCGCTGCAAGCGCAAAAAAAGAAAAAAACAGATGCACTAAAACCCTTAGACTCTTTGACCAAAGAAATGGTCGCTAAAAAAGGGCTCATTACAACTTATCTCGACGAAGAAAACAAGTTGTATTTTGAATTATCTCAAGATCTTCTTGAAAAAGAATTACTTGTGGTAACGCGCTTTGCACAGTTACCCGCTAACTATTCTGCCTACCTCAATGCAGGGTCAAAAACCGCACAACAGGTCATTCGCTTTGTGAAAAAAGGAAAGAAAATACTCCTCAAGCAAATAAGTTATAACAATATCGCTAGCGCGGAAGAAGACCCCATTGCCATTAGCGTAAAAGAAAACAACTTTGCTCCTATCTTAGCGGCTTTTGACATTAAAAATAAAGAAACAGATCGCTATTTGATTGATGTGTCAAATCATTTTATGGCAGATTCTCCCGGTTTTAATGTCATCAGAAAAGGTGATAAAGATCGCTATAAATTTGGCGGAGTAGATAAAAAACGCAGCAGTATTGACAGCGCCAATAGTTTCCCAAAAAACACTGAGATTAGGCACACCCTGACGTTTAAAGTAAACAAACCCCCACGGGCTAATCGTACGAATACCTTTAGCTTTCAAATCAATCATTCTTTTATCGTTTTACCAGAAGACCCTATGCCCGTTCGCTATGAGGATGATCGTGTAGGCTGGTTTAGCTTATCTAAGATTGACTACAGCTCTGATGCTTTAAAATCTGACGAATACAGCATTGTACGCCGATGGAGACTTGAACCCAAAGACAAAGAAGCCTACCTCAAGGGGGAATTAGTAGAGCCCATTAAACCCATTGTATATTATCTAGACCCTGCCACTCCCCTTAAGTGGAGAAAGTATTTTAAACTAGGAATTGAAGACTGGAACAGTGCTTTTAAAAAAGCGGGTTTTAAAAATGCTATCTTGGCAAAAGATCCCCCATCAAAAGAAGAAGACCCAGACTTTAGCCCAGAAGATGTTCGTTATTCCACAGTGCGGTATGTTGCATCGACAACACGAAATGCTACAGGACCCAGCGTCTCTGACCCACGAACTGGAGAGATTCTTGAAAGTGATATTATCTGGTACCACAACCACTTGCGTTCTTACCGCAATCGCTACTTACTAGAAACAGGAGCGGCAAACCCAAAAGCCCGCTCCCTTAACACTCCTGAAGAAGAAATCGGTGAAATGATGCGCCGGGTAATTTCACATGAAGTAGGGCATGCCTTAGGTTTACCTCATAATATGAAGGCCAGCAGTGCTTATGCGGTCGACTCTTTACGCTCTGGGGATTTCACCCAAAAATATGGAATTGCCACTACCATTATGGACTATGCACGCTATAATTATATCGCACAACCGGGCGATGAATACATTCGGTTTGTACGTCAACTAGGACCTTACGATGATTATGCCATTGAATGGGGTTATCGCTATTATGGGCTTTCGCCAAAGGTGGAACAAAGCCAACTAAAAGCTATGGTAGATGCAAAATCCCTCGATCCAATGTATATGTTTGGTGGAAGAGGAAATGACCCTAATTCACAAACAGAAAACATTGGTGATGATCCCATTAAAGCAAGTACCTATGGATTAAATAATTTGAAAATCGTCGCTAAAAACCTAATGGATTGGACCCTATCCCCTAATGACACCTATGATGATTTAGAAGAATTATACGGAGAAATGGTGGGGGTATACAGACGCTATATCTATCATGTGCACAGCATGATAGGCGGAGTCTATCAAACCAAACACAATACAAATCAAACTAACACGGTAACCTATCAAAATGTCGAACGCGCAAAACAACTGGCAGCTCTCGACTTTTTAAAGTCAAATCTATGGCAGACTCAAAACTGGTTAATGGACAACCGTATCATCTCTGAAATTAAAGGAGAAGGGGGATTAATTAGCTTACAAAACTTACAACGCTCTGCCTTGAATCGATTACTCAGTGTAAAACGTTTAAACCGCATTTTATCTGCAAATATCACTCTTATCGGGCAGGGTATGGAAGCTTCAGAACTTCTTAATCATCTGTATGCAGACTTGATGATAGCCCCAAAAAACATAGATCTTTCGCAAAAAAGTTTACAAATCCATTTTGCTACGCAACTTAAATCTTTATTAAATGAAGACGAACTTAACCCAGCCATCAGAGCAGATATTCAAGGACTTTTAAGTAAAATCAAAAAGCTAGCGAAAAAGAAAAGCAAAACAGCCAATCAAAACAGCAAGAACCACTTTAATTATTTAAAAGAAGTCGCTCAAGTTGAACTAGACTAAAAGAGAGCGTCAATAATATCAAAGGCAGTTTCGGCCATTTTATTGCCCTTTTCATCTAGCAGTGGGTTGATCTCGCATACTTCGAGACAGCTCACTTTTTCTGAAGCAATAAACCCTTTGATTAAAGCGACGATTTCTTCTGGGTCAAAGCCTTTTGAAACAGGTGTTCCAGTTCCTCTAGAAATCAAGTCACAATCGAGACTATCTACATCAAAGGTGATGTAAATCAAATCGACATCAGACAACTTTTCAAGTGCTTCTGCAACACAGCTTTGAATAGTTCGATGGCGGACTTCATGAACAGGATAAGCCCGTATATTGTGCTCTTCAATGCTTCGATCTTCGGCCTCTTCTGTAGAACGCAAGCCAAAGTAGATCAAATGCTCTGGTTTAAGTTTTGGCGCCTTTCCCCCTAAAGCTTTGATTTGATTCCAGCTTTCTTTAGTTTCATCATGAATGGTATTGACCGCATATTTTTCATTGTCGTGCCCCAAAGCAGCTGCTAATGGCATCCCGTGAATATTTCCCGAAGGCGAACTTAAAGGGGTGTGTAAATCTGCATGGGCATCAATCCATATTGCCCCAATAGTTTTTTCAGGATAGGCAGATTTTATCCCCGCTATAGTACCTAAGGCAGAAGAATGATCTCCAGAAATCACCAAAGGAAAATGCTTTTGTTGCAGTACCATGGTCGTTACTTCGCATACGCGCTCGCATTGTTCAGCCACAAAATTAATGCGCTTGGCAAAAGTATTATTCACCTTGTCATAAATGGTTTCATTATGGGTAGGAACATCGATAAAAGGATGACGATGAAAAAAATCGTTTTCACGATTAATCGCTGCAATCTCTAGCGCATCAATCCCCATATCAGACCCACGGGTACCTGCGCCTATATCAGATCTATTCTTAATTATTTTCAAACGATGCTTCATGTGCCAATTTTTTGGGAAAGTACATATTTATTTCAAAAACTATTGAGACAAGTCGCCAATATTTTCTTTGATTTTTTATCTTTGAACAAAACTAATTTTATGTCATTTTCCGACCTATTTACCTCTGGCTTTAAACAACGTAATCGTGATCATTTCGCTGCTATCGTGCGTGTAGCGCTTTCTGACGGAATTATCACAGACGAAGAAAAAGCTTTTATTAATCGAACAGCGATTAACCTTGAAATTGAAGATGAAGAGGTAGCAGAAATTATGGCAAATCCTGACAAATATCCCATTAACCCACCTGCGAATGAGCAACGCCGTTTAGAGCGCCTATATGATTTAACGCGCATGGTCTATGCAGATCATATCGCAGACGAAGGTGAAGTTCAATTGCTCAACCGCTTAGTTGTTGGATTAGGCTTTCCTACTGAAGAAGCCAGTGCGATCGCAGATAAAGCTTTGGCGCTTGTCGCAGATGGAAGAGATGAAGACGACTTTATCGCCGCTTTTTAGTCCTTTACTTCTTTTACTTTTATGATTATCGCTTGACCGAAAAGACATAAGCCGCTATTAGTCACAACTAAGGCTGATGTACCTGCTAGTATCCAATAGTCTGAATCATTGTATTTATGGATAATTGCTTCCCCTAATAAAGAGAGACCAAAACCAAATAACACTAAGCCACTTACAGCATAGAGTAACCATTTTTGTTTTGCCGTCATTACTTTTTTTAAGAAAGATAATTCTTTACTCTAAATAGTGAAAATCACTTAAGAAATAGTTGGTGAAACAAAGTCCTTTACTTTTTATAAAACTTCTTGTAAGGAAAATAAGAAACTAACCCTAACACAGCCACGAAGGCGATAGAATAGTACACAAAATCTGGTGTGATGATTTTATCTCCGCTTGCATAAGAGTGCAATCCAGAAAGATAAAAATTAACGCCAAAATAAGTCATCATTATACTACCAAAGGCAATAACACTGGCTAGATTAAACAACCAGCGGCCGCGCAATCCTGGGATCAAGCGCATATGGATCACAAAGGCATAAATCATGATAGAAATCAACGCCCACGTCTCTTTAGGGTCCCAGCCCCAATAGCGTCCCCAACTTTCATTCGCCCACATCCCTCCTAAGAAATTTCCTATAGTAAACATGATCAAACCTACAGTGAGGGATAACTCGTTAATAATGGTCAACTCCTGGATATTTAAATCTATTTTAACTTTATTCTTGGTATTGGTTGCCAACATTAAGAAGAGGGCAATAATTCCAATAATCATACTTAAAGCAAAAGGACCATAACTTCCCACTATCACGGCAACGTGAATCATTAACCAGTAACTATCTAAAACAGGCTGTAGATTTGCAATCGCAGGATCCATCCAGTTCCAGTGAGAGATCATTAGGATCATCGAAGCGACAAAGGTGGTCGCCGCAAGGGTTAAGTTAGACTTCCGCCCAAAGAGAATCCCAAATAAGACTGTAGCCCATGCCACATAAATCATCGACTCATAAGCGTCACTCCAGGGGGCATGACCCGAAATAAACCAGCGTGCGGCCAAACCTGCTGTATGCATTGCAAAAAGCGCAAAGGTCGCTCCCTTAAAAAAAATGATTAAATCGCGAATGATTTTTCCATCGCGAAAAATCTGTACAATCAAAAACACAAAGAAGAAAAAGCCAACATAGAGATACCAACTAAATAGCTTTTTAAATATATCATACTTATTGTAGGTAATCTCTGCATTAATACGGTCTTCACTGGGAAGGACATTGCCCCCATAACGCTGTTGAAAACCTTTTAAACTTTCTAATAACTCATCTGCCTCAGTATAATCATTAGTACTTTTTGCCATACGCATAGAGCGAAAGTACAAGGGCAATACATTGTTCACATATAGTGAATCAGTTCCGCTAAAATTGGCCTCTTCTAACTCTGGAAAAGACACCCATTTATTGTTTTCATCTTCTGGAATAGGAAAAATACGTAACACCTTTCCTTCTAAGGCAGAGTAGAGCAGGTTGACTCTTTTATCCACTTCGATAAAGTCTTTTTGAAACTGATTAGGGATCCCAGCGCGATAAGCTTCTTCCAGTTGGGTGGCAATCTTATAATTCCCCTCTTGATCAAAGAAAGAAATGAGTGGCGCGTATTTGGCCTTCTTTTCTACTCCAGTAATCGCTCGAATAGAATCATTTCCACGTTTTAAGTAGATAATCGGAATGTTATACCAAATCGCAGGTCCGTTGAGAATTGAAAGCAAAACTTGATCAGAATTTAAATCCTTATAGGTATCAGATTTGCTCACTTTTCGCAATAGCTCAGACGAGAAGGTGTTGGCAGGTTTCATTCTTCCCCCTAGATCTTGAATCACAAGCGCACCAAACTTTTCTGCTTGATCAGCCGGGAAAGCATCCGCTATTACTAAAGAGTCAAAATTAATTTTTGAACGACTGTGATTTAAATGATCTTGCGCACTTAATCCATTCAACCCAAAAAGAAGTAAAAGCGTTAATGCTGCTTTCTTTGCTTTAATTTTATCAATGGCTTTAGCGAGATCTTTAAAGCGTGTTTTCCCCACAAAGAAAATCGCCATCATACTTAAGTACAACAGCATATAGCCTGCATAGGTAATATAAGTTCCCCACCAGTCGTGGTTTACAGACAGTACCGTTCCTTTTTCGTCTGGATCAAAAGAAGACTGGAAAAAACGATAGCCCTGATGATCTAAAACGTGGTTCATATAGATGTCATAATCAAAGCTTTCCTCTTTATTTTTAACGGTAACTTTACTTTCAAAAGAAGCATAACTCTTTTCTGTCCCAGGATATTTCTCTGCAACAAAGTCATTTAAACCAATTTGAAATGGCAGTTCTAATCTTAAAGAACCATAGGTAAGATAAAAATCAAATCCTCCCAACTGCACTTTTTTGGGATCATTGCAATAGCCTTTTCCGCCCAGGAGGGAGACTGTTTTTGTTTGGCCTTTGGCCGAAATTTGCAAGCGCAAAGCATCTTGGCGCGCATTGGGTTGTTCCTCTGCCTGCACTATATCGAATTTCCCTCTTAAAACGGGTTCTGGAATAACAAATTGAAAATTAGGCAAAGAATACAAAGATCTTAACTGTAATGGCTGTTGCCCATCTGTGGTCAATTCTCCTTGGAATTGATCTGCCATACGCATAAAAGAGCCAGCAAAGGGTGAACTGATAAAGTACTCTCCGTCCTTAACTTCGATATTAATGGCACCTTTTATGGGATTATCTAGGGTAAAAAGTAGATTATGAATATTCGCCACATCCCCTTCTTTGATATAATGATCATGACGATTCCCGTCGCTTGCTTCCACAATTTTTAAATAGCGCTCTCCCTCTGGATCTAGCACCAAACCTTCGGTGGCATTTTCCATAAAGTCAACATACTCAATGGTAATTTCTTCCCCCTTAAAATCGTCTGTAATGGTAAAATCATTATCTACATGTTGAGATAACAATAATTGCTTTTGCAATTTTTTACGCAAGGCTTGTTGTTCAAAATCCCCGTCGATTAAAACAGTGAGATAGGTTTTTTCTGATAAAAAAGTATTGGTCGAATCTCCTTCTCGAATAGGCATTACTCCCTCATATCCAATATAACGAGTAACAAAAGCACCAATTAAAATTAAGATAAAAGAAAGGTGAATGGTTAGCACCGCCCATTTCTCCTTTCGAAGTAGACGGTAGCGAAAAATGTTGCCAATAAAATTAAGGACAAATAGTCCCATGATTAATTCAAACCACCAGGCGCTGTAGATCCATATTTTAGCGGTATCTGTAGAGTACCAAGTTTCTATAAAAGTGCCTAATCCCATGGCGGCGGGAAAGACAAAAAATAACACCGACATTAATCGGGTGGAAGCGAGGTACTTTAAAAAAAATTCTTTCATTAAACGATCATCTTCATTGTCAAAGCAAAGATAAATCTTCAAGCAGTAAAAGAAGCCAAAATTTTGATTTAATTAAGGAGGACCAAAATCAAGATGATGAGTTGTACAATTACCCCTGAGATAAACGACTCTATGACCCGTTTCTTAGGATATTGCGCGAGAAAGAAGGCCAAAAAACGCATGGTCGCCATGACCGTAAAAAAGAGTCCTGCCCACCCCATAAAAGAAGGGTGTTCTGCGGTAATGAACAATACATTGGCAGAGCCTATAAAGCCTAAAATAATTATACTAGCGGTCGCGGCTAAAAGATAATAACGCGTAAAATAATGGGTTAAATGTTGTATTAAAAACATGGTGAATAAGATTTAGGTAGAGACAAGGTATAAAAAAAAGGAAAATCCTACCTTTAATCTCATGATTAAAGTAGTGCTTTTAGGAGCGGGAAATGTCGGAGTCAATTTATTTAAAGCCCTTCAAAACAAGAACGGGATTGAGCTTGTACAATGGTACAACCGCTCTGTCATTCAATATAAACAAGGGGATAGTGTTGTCCCTGTGACCACACAACTCAATGAAATCGTTGAGGCAGACCTTTATTTGATCAGTGTCTCAGATACCGCTATTACTCCAGTAAGCAAAGCCCTAGAAAATAAAAAAGGGTTGGTTGCCCATACCGCTGGAAGTGTTGCCTTGTCCCTTTTAGAAGGACATCAAAATCACGCTGTTTTCTATCCCTTACAAACTTTTTCAAAGCAAAAAGAAGTGGACTTTAGTCAGATACCTCTTTGTTTAGAAGCGAATAGTGAAGAAAACCTCAACTTACTCAAAAGTGTTGCTCAAGCCATGGGCGGACCGATTCATCTAATTGATTCGGTCCAACGCAAAGCCTTACACGTCGCAGCAGTCTTTGTCAATAATTTCACCAATTATCTTTATACCATAGGCGAAGAGCTATGTAAGGAACACAAAGTGCCCTTTTCTGTGTTGCAAGCTTTAATCGCAGAAACCGCAGATAAAATCAAAACCATTCCTCCCAGTACAGCCCAAACTGGCCCTGCCGTAAGGGGAGATCAAAAGATCCTTGAAGATCATCTACAATATTTAACAAAAGAAAGTCATCAACAGCTGTACCAACTAATTTCAGCATCAATACAACAACATGGATAAACCCAATTACAAAGCTTTATTACCTAATATCACCACCTTCATTTTTGATGTGGATGGAGTCTTGACGAACGGAAAAGTACTCATTACATCTCAAGGAGAAATGTACCGCGAAATGGATACAAAAGACGGCTATGCCCTTAAATGCGCTCTTGTGCAAGGCTATAAGGTCTGTATCATTTCTGGTGGGACAAATGAGGGAGTGCGCAATCGTTTAAAAGCCTTAGGGATTTATGACATCTATTTAGGGGCGCACCACAAACAAGAACCTTTTCAAGATTTGATGGACAGCTATGACCTCAAGCCAGAAGAGATCCTCTATATGGGAGACGATGTTCCAGATATCGTCGTGATGGAACAAGTCGCTGTCGCTGCTTGCCCCAATGATGCGGTTTCTGATGTCAAAGAAATTGCCAATTATGTCTCCCACAAAAAAGGGGGCGAAGGTTGTGTGCGAGAGATCATCGAGCAAACCCTAAGAGTACAAGGAAAATGGCTCACAAACATCGGTGCAAAAAACGACTAATTAAATGAAACGTTTTTCGAATTACAACATCATACTGGCGTCTAACTCCCCCAGAAGACAACAGTTTTTAAAAGATATTGGACTAGACTTTAGTATAAAAACACACCCGGTAGAAGAGATTTTCCCGTCAGCACTCAAAGCGGCAGCGATTTCGGATTATTTGGTGAAGCTAAAAGCGGAACCATATAAATCCTTAAACGAAAGGGATTTAGTCATCACGGCAGACACCATCGTTTGGCATAATGATCAATGCTTAGGAAAACCTAAAGATCGAGCAGAAGCAGTTCGCATGTTGGAACAACTCTCTGGCGAGGCGCATCAGGTGATTACCTCGGTCGCCTTTACCCAAGCCCATCAACAAAAAGTCATCCATGAGGTGAGTAGGGTTTACTTTAAGGCATTAACCAGCGATGAAATCGACTATTATATCGACCACTACCAACCCTTTGACAAAGCGGGTGCCTATGGAATTCAAGAATGGATCGGGACAGTGGGCATTGAAAAAATCGAGGGGAGTTATGCCAATATCGTCGGTTTGCCTGTTGCCCAAGTATTAGCTACCTTAGAAAAAATTTGCAGTTAATGAAAAAGCTCCTCATCCTCTTCCTACTCGCCCCATTCATTGGTATGGCACAACTTAGTCAAACTTTCAAAAACCATTGGTTTGACGGCTTCGCCGAAATTAATTCTTATGAATTAATCCAATCCCGCTATGGACAGCAACGAAAAGGAAAGGCTGTCTTAATCTTTGTCACCGAAGATTTTTTAGCCAAAGAACAGGTGAAAGCCAATCAAAAATCAAAAACCACCATTCCTGTTTTAAAATCTAATCGCACCAAAAGCTTTTTAACAGGCATCTACCCCTACTCCATCATGAGTAGCTCGTTTTCTTCTCTTAGAAAAAAGCATCCACTTATTAAAACAGTAGCTTCTATTCAAGAATGGTGCGGGCAGAGTTATTTGCAACTCAACGCAGGAGAGAAAGAAAACACTCTGGTGTCTCACTCTTACTTTGAAGGAGAAGCAGATCAAAACCTCAAGCTTCCAAAAACAGTGAGTGAAGACGAGCTATGGAATTTGATTCGCTTTAATCCTAAAAACCTTCCGGTAGGAGAATTTAATCTTTTACCTTCTTTAGAAATGATTCGTTTAAATCATATAGAAGCTAAAGCGGTAAAAGCCACCGCTAGTCTTAACGCAGGAACATATACGCTTTATATCCCCAGCATGCAGCGCAGCTTAAGCATTTATTTTGATCAAAACTTTCCATATACCATAGAAGGTTGGGAAGAAAAATATGCGCACAAAGGGGAACAATATACCTCAACCGCAAAACGTATTCACACAGAACGTCGTCAATACTGGCGGGAGAACAATCCCGCTTCGGCGCGCTTTAGAGCGCCTTTTAAACTTGATTAAATATGTACAAGAAACTTGTCCTCTTCTCTCTCGCATTAAGTAGTTTATTGTCCTTGAACGCCCAAGATGCAGGAAGCATCTATCGACAAATGGAAAAGCTTAATTTTTTAGGTTCCATGCTCTATGTTGCGGCTCATCCAGATGACGAAAACACCGCCTTGATATCGCATTTTTCAAATCACACCCATGCCCATTCGGCTTATTTATCTCTTACCCGTGGGGACGGAGGGCAAAACCTTATCGGGACAGAATTAAGGGAAATGCTAGGGGTTATTCGCACCAATGAATTAATCCAAGCGAGAAAGATTGATGGCGGGAATCAATTCTTTAGCTCTGCGATTGACTTTGGTTACTCCAAGCACCCTAAAGAGACCTTGAAAATTTGGGACAAAGAGCAAATTTTAGGCGAGGTCGTCCAACACATTCGCAGCTTTCAACCCGATATTATCATTCATCGTTTTGATCATCGCACCCCCGGGCGAACGCATGGTCACCACACCTCATCAGCTTTATTGAGTCATCAAGCTTTTTCGATGACCAATGATCCCAACAGCTATCCTGAGCAATTAAACTCTTTAAGACCCTGGCAAGTAAAGCGACAGTTTTTCAATACCTCTTGGTGGTTTTATGGTAGCAGAGAACGTTTTGAGAAAGCAGATAAAACCAACTTACTCTCCTTAGAAATAGGGAATTATGACGCCCTTAAAGGAATTTCAAATAGTGAAATTGCTGCAGCCAGTAGAAGTTCACATAAGTCGCAAGGCTTTGGGAGTTCTCCCAGCTTAGGTGCAAGAACAGAGTACATTGAATTAGTCAATGGAGATCGCCCTGAGAATAACGATCCCTTTGATGGTATAAATACCAAATGGACAAGGGTAGAAGGCGGCGAAAAAGTAGGGAAACTTGTCGATCAAGCGCTAGCAGCATATGACTTTAAAGTCCCTGAAAAAAGTGTTGCTGTTTTAGTTGAAATTCACCAAGCCATTGAAAGCCTATCACCTTCGGTTTGGAAAACCCGCAAATTAAAAGCGGTTAAAGCCTTAATCAAAAGTTGTGCTGGATTATCGCTACAACTCAATAGTGATAGAGGCTATGGCATAGCAGGAGAAGAATTAAAAATAAGTTTCAACGCTGTGCATCAAAGTCAGCAAGATATCAGCATTAAAAAAGTAGGTGAAACCAAGTTAGCTCATGCATTAACGAATAACACCGCCTATAAAAAAGGCATTCGATATTCCATAAGGAAAGGACTAGGCTCCCCTTATTGGCTTTTAGAAAAAGGAAGCTTAGGGGTCTTTAAAATAAAAGACAAAAACTTAATCGGACAGCCAGAAACGCCAGCATTAAAATTACCTATAGAAGTAAGCATTAACGGAAGTATGATTGTCTTTGAAGAAAAGATCAACTATCGCATCAATGATCCTGTACGCGGAGAAGTGATTACTCCCTTTTACACCCTACCTCAACTAGGGATCAATTTTGAAAAAGAAGTCAATCTCTACCCAAACGATACAGCACAAACCATTCGTATAGAAGTTACCAATTATGGACAATCTTTTGAAGGCGAAGTAGAATTATGCTTCCCTAGTGGGTGGACCATCGATCAAGCTAAAAAGAAAGTAAGCCTAAGCGGGCGAGGCACTTCCGCTTTTGTGTCTTATCAACTTTCCCCTACACCAAAAGCCGAAAGTGGTTTGATGGGGCCACTAGTTCACATCAATGGGAAAACGATGGACAAGAATTTTTCGGTGAAAGAAATCAATTATGAACATATCCCAAAACAATATGTGAGTCAGCCTAGTGAGGCGAAACTGGTGCGACTCGATTTAAGTCTACCCGATAAAAAAGTAGGCTATATCATGGGCGCAGGGGATTTAGTGCAAAACAATCTTCAGTCGATTGGTTTCCCTATCAGTACAATTGAAATAGAAAGCATTAGCCAAGAAGAACTCAATGAATTTGATACCGTTTTAGTAGGGATTCGCGCCTTTAATGTTTTAGAAAGTTTAAAGTATAAGAACAAGCTTTTATTTGATTTTGCCGCTCAAGGCGGAACTTTAATCGTGCAATACAACACCAGTAGAAGAATGCAAACAAAAGAGATTTTGCCATATCCCATTGAACTTTCAAGGGATCGTGTGACAGATGAAAACAGTCGGGTACGTATCCTTGAACCCAAACATCGTGGATTGAATTACCCTCATACAATCACTGCAAAAGATTTTGAGGGCTGGGTCCAAGAGCGCGGTTTATATTTCGCCAATAATTGGGATCCAAAACTCACTCCGCTCTTAGGGATGAACGACGAAGGAGAGCGTGAAAAACTAGGTAGTCTTTTGATCGCTTCTCATGGCAAAGGAACAGTAGTTTACACTGGCTTAAGTTTCTTTAGAGAGTTACCCGCTGGAGTTCCTGGGGCATATCGACTGTTATTGAATCTAATCGCATTATAATGACAAAGCAAAAACGAATTTACCTCTACTTGGCTTTAGCGAATGTGTTATATTGGCTCTGCTTTTACCTTTTTATGAATAGTTACAGCGCATGACAACAATAGACTGGATCATCTTAGTGGGCACCTTAGGGTTTATTGTGGGCTATGGCGCATGGAAGAACCGAAAAAACGAAAGTATTACCGAATATCTAAAAGGTGGGAACAGTTCTCGCTGGTGGACCATAGGTCTCTCTGTGATGGCGACTCAGGCCAGTGCCATTACCTTTCTATCTACTCCTGGGCAAGCTTTTCACGATGGAATGGGCTTTGTACAGTTTTACTTTGGCTTACCCTTTGCCGTCATCATCATTTGCCTCTTCTTTATACCGCTGTATCACAAGTTAAAAGTATTTACGGCTTATGAGTTTTTAGAACAACGCTTTGACCAGCGAACTCGTACCCTTACGGCCATTCTCTTTTTAATACAACGCGGCTTAGCGGCGGGGATTACGATCTATGCACCTGCCATTATATTGAGCGTTGTTTTAGGCTGGCCATTAAAACCCTTGATTTTATTGATTGGCTTAGTGGTGATTTTTTATACGGTCATTGGCGGTACTGCAGCCGTTAATGTGACCCAAAAACAGCAGATGTTTATCATCTTTTTTGGGATGATTATTGCCTTTGGCTACATCATCAATAGTTTTCCAGAACAAATTGGGTTTACAAAAGCCTTAGAAATTGCGGGGAAAACCGGAAAACTGGATATCATTGATTTTAGCTTTGATCCGACCAACCGCTATACCTTTTGGAGTGGGATCACAGGCGGACTGTTTTTAGCCCTCTCCTATTTTGGGACAGACCAAAGTCAGGTGCAACGCTACCTCTCGGGCAAATCAGTCAAAGAAAGTCAAATGGGTATGATCATGAATGGTTTTTTAAAAGTTCCTATGCAGTTCTTTATCCTCTTAGTGGGGGTCATGGTCTTTGTCTTTTATCAGTTTGAAACCTCGCCTTTACACTTTAACCCAAAAGGGGTGGAAACTGTACTCAATTCTTCTCAGGCGAGTGCTTATCAAAAACTAGAAGAAGAACACAGGGCTACGCAAAGCCTTCGACATGCGTTACTGGAAAGTAATATCGATCAAATCACCTTGCAAAAGCTCGCCGAAATTGACGCTTTAGAAAGAGCGCAACGACAAGAGGCGAAAGCCTTGATCGAACAGGCAGATCTACAGCAGGAAACAAACGATAAGGACTATGTGTTTATCTCTTTTATTTTGGGTTATTTACCCAAAGGATTAGTGGGCTTATTATTAGCCGTCATCCTCTCTGCAGCGATGAGTTCAACTGCCTCTGAATTAAATGCACTAGCCGCCACAACTACCGTAGATTTATACCAGCGCAATGTGGGAGAAAAATCCCCGACGCACTTTGTCAATGCCTCTAGGGGCTTTACCCTACTCTGGGGTGGGATCGCGATCCTTTTTGCGGCTTTTGGTAGTTTGGTTGAAAACCTTATTCAACTGGTCAACATCATCGGTTCTGTTTTCTATGGAACCATTTTAGGGGTTTTCTTAGTCGCCTTCTTCTTTCAACAAGTGAAAGGGAAAGCGGTCTTTTGGGCTGCCATTATAAGCGAAGCACTAATCATTTTTATTTTCACCCAGGACTGGGTGAGCTTTTTATGGCTGAATGTGATTGGGGCGGTGTTGACGGTCTCACTTGCATTGCTCTTACAGCAATTCAATAAGGAATAGCACTACTCTAAGGATAGGTTAATTTATGTGAACTGGAGTACCCAAATCCAGTTTATGCAGCTACAGCTTCAATTCTTTTTTAGCGCTATTCAAAAAGGCTTTCATTCGGAAAATGAGTCTTTTTTAATAAATAAAGATTCAAATATAATATACAATTATATATCTTTGTAAAACTCTATATCATGAAATACAGTGAATTAGAGAAAAGACTGAAAAGCAAGGGATGCTATTTTATACGCAATGGAAAAAGGCACCCTATATGGTTTAGTCCCATAACAGGAAAAAGGTTTACCATGAGTCACCACAAATCGCAAGAGGTAAAAAAAGGCACGTTAAATAGCATTTTAAAAGCAGCAGGAACATCATTAGAAAAACTATAACGCTCACCCATGAAAAAAATCACCGTATTTATTGAAACCGATGCTTCTGGAACCTATAATGCTTATACCAATGATGAGCTTCCTTTTGGTCTTTTAGGGGAAGGAGACACGGTAGAAGAAACCATCGCAGACTTTTATAGCGCAGTGGAAGAAATGAAAGCGCTCTATGCAGAAGAAAGCAAAGCCTTTCCCGCTTTTGAACTCCTATTTCAATACGATACAGAAAGCTTTTTAAAACACTATAGCCAGGTGTTTAATATGCCAGCCCTAGAACGCCTAACTGGGATTAATCAAAAACAATTACACCATTACTTGACCGGGCATAGAAAACCACGAGAAGCACAACGAAAAAAAATAGAAACTGCCCTGCATCAATTGGGAGAAGACCTACTCGCAATACGCTTGTAAAAAGATCAATTCAAGGCATTTATATTTTTTTTGTAGCTTAAAAGCACCCAAACTTTTAAATCTTAGCCTATGTACTGGATCAATCTCGCTGCATTAGAAAGGCAAATGGTCAATGACCGTTATACAGAAAAAAGCGCCTTTCACTACTTTCTTGCCTATTTTATTTTATCCTGTTTATCTCTTACAATCGATCTTGATGTTGAAGGGCTTTATAAATTGGGCGTATTGCCTTATGTTCTTTTGACCATCTGGGGGAGCTACGCCATATTTAACAATTACAAAAAACACGATGGTAAAGACTTCTTCCCCCGTTACTGGGGATTAAGTTGGGTGATTGGTTTTAGACTTATGCTTATTTTCATTCCATTGACTTTTATCTTAGGGCCCTTAAGTCTTTACACCCTATCAAATCATATCATCGATGAACCTTTTATCCCCAACTGGAACTGGTTCGAAATTACTTTTACCTTTCTCTACATTGGTTTATTTTATCTCTTATTAAAACGCTCCTTTAAGAGAGTTGCAAAGAATCTACCCTTAAAACAAGGCTTATGAAAAAGATTAATTATTTCTGGATTGCCTTTCTTTTCTTATTTGGTATCGCGACGGGCTATTTTGGAAAAAAATACTGGAACTACAAGGAGAAGACTAATCCTAAAACCCACAGAGTGGGGTTTATTTTCCCTGAAAAAGACAATGTGGTAACCTTAGATACGGCAAAAGCGCATTGGCACAAAAAAATATTAGGGGACTACAGTAGTGCTGCACCAAAAATTTATCAGGGGAGTAAATACCAATTCAAAGAAAGATTATTCACCTCTTTTAATGCGGATAAATATAAAGACAACGGCTACTTTAACTTGCGCTTTTACATCAGCAATGAAGGGAAAGTCTGGCTCTATGAGTTCAATGAAATGGATTTTGATTTTAACCCCATTCACTTTAGCCCTGGACTAAAAGAAGAATTGATCGAATTGAGTTTTAAACAAGACAACTGGAATCCCAATAGCGAAGAAGACCTCAATTATTATATGCACCTAACCTACCGAATCGAAAATGGAAAAATCACTGAAATTATTCCTTAGCCTACTCTTGTTAACCAGCATGAGTTGTGACATTGATAACCTTACCCAAGGAGCGAGAGAAGAGAGCTGCTTTTAAATGGCAGGAGTTTTTAGAGGCGGATCTTTATCATCAAGGCTCGCCAGCAAATATGAATGAAATTGAAGAAATTTTAGTCCTTGACCCCAACCATTGCGATGCCCTTCGAGAACGCTCCATCCCCTATTTAAAACGAGGGATGCCACAAGAATGGAAAAAGTATATTGACCAAGGGGTGAAATGTGATCCTGTCAGCTGGATCGGCTGGAGAGGACACCATTATCTTTATTATTACCGAAATTACACAAAAGCCATCGCCGATTTTGATGCCACAGATACCCTTACGCCTAATCATATCGATACACCGCAAGGACACTCGGTGGACTTTTGGCGTGGACACGCCTATCTGGGGCTTAAAGACTATGAGAAATCGCTTTATTATTATCGAAAACACATTGATAGGGTAACCACAGAATTTGGAGAAGATTGGGTCGAACCAGAAGCCTTTCTCAATATGGCCATTGTTCATTATGAAAACAAAAGTCTTGACAGCATGCCCTATTATCTCGATAAAGCTTTAAATTACTATCAAGACCAAAGCGCTGATGCAAAATATTATTATGCACTATACCATAGCTCGAAAGAAGATAAGTCAAAAGCCCTTATTTGGGTGGATAAAGCAATTAAAGACTATTTAAATAGCTATTATAAAAGAAAACAATTTAACGAAGAAATTAGGCAGGTCTATGTGGAGGAGATGATCGCGTTGGAGAAAAAACTAAAAAACCCCACCAAACGGTAGGGTTTTTAAATAAGGTCGATACTAAAAACTTACTTACTCCACTTTTCAATGGCCGCTTTATTCATGCGCACATAGTCAGGGTTTCCTGCTTTTTCAGCTAAGGCTAAAGAATTTTTAGCCGCTGAAATCGCACCGTCTACATCTTTTAATCCTTCTAAGATCAAAGAGTACTGACGAAAATACCAGTAAGCATCATCTTTTCCTTCAATGGCTTTTTTCATCCAGGCTTTCGCTTGGTCTAAATCTTGACCTTCTTGTAAGTAATACACAGCTGCATTGTAATAATCACGATGCTTAGGATCATTCTTTAACGCCTTTTCGATAGAAGCGGTAGCTTTGGCTACCGTGGGCACGCCAAAAGGCAATGCGACACGCGTATCTGCCCATCCTAAATTAAGGGTTGCACCATTATTATGCAGCTTTGAAAACCAAATTGAAAAAGACTCAATGTCTTTTGCGGTGGTTGGCGCTACTTCAATGGTTGCAGCCACTTTACTTGCATCCCATGGATCTGGCGTTCCCCAATTTTCGGTAGAAGAATAGAAAAACACTTCCCACTGGTCTTTACCTGGACGCGTATATAGCGCATAACTTCCTGCCGCTAATTCTTGGTCCCCAAAAGTAACCGCATCCCCAAAGGTAATCACGGTGTTTTTGTTGGCTCCAGTTCTCCAGATGGCACCATAAGGCACTAAGGCTCCCATAATGTCTCTTCCGCGCATTGATGGGCGTGAGAATTCAACACTCACTTCTGTCAATCCTACAGTTTGTTGGATCTTAGAAGATGGACTTGGCTGTGGGGTTTGAACTTGTGCTAGGGCTGTGCTTGAAACGCAAATGGCTAGCATGTAGATTAATTTTTTCATTTGATTAAATTTTAATTATTAATCAAATGTAGAAAATGTTTCCTAACCACCTCAAAAGTTCCTTTTAAAAGTATTTTTGACATTTTGTTGATAATTTTTGTTTAAACTTTATTTTAAATGATTAAACATCGTATCTTTACTAAAAATAATTGCTTTTATGGTCTACCGACTAAAAACAGTCCAAAATTTACCAATCAGTGTTGACAAGGCATGGGATTTCCTTTCGGACCCAGGAAACCTTAAAACAATCACCCCTGATTATATGGGGTTTAAGATCCTGGAAGGTGCAGAAGACAATATGTATGCGGGGCAAATCATCAAGTATATCGTTACTCCGGTGATGGGATTACCACTGCGCTGGGTGACAGAAATCACCCATGTGGAGGACCAAAAGTATTTTGTAGACGAACAGCGATTTGGACCATACAGCCTTTGGCATCACAAACATTTTATTAAAGACATCCCGGGAGGTGTGGAGATGATTGATATCGTTGATTACAAATTGCCCTTAGGTGTGCTAGGAAGAATTGCACATCCACTTTTTGTAAAAAGACAACTAAACCAAATTTTTAATTACAGATATAACAAACTCGTTGAGTTGTTCGGCGAATTTAGGGATTAGATAGCTATGAAAAAGAATGTTTTAATCATTGGTGGTTCAAGCGGAATAGGCCGTGCCTTGGTGGATTTACTGAGGCCAGAGCACAACATTTACGTAGCCTCGAGAAGCAACGAATCACTCGCTAATGCAGAAGTTACTCATATATCTTATGATGTTATGAACGATGCACTTGACGTGAGCGACTTACCCGAACAACTTGACGGTTTTGTATACTGTCCAGGGAGTATTAATCTACGCCCTTTCCGTGGTCTAAAGCCACAAACATTTCAAGATGATTTTAACTTAAATGTTGTAGGAGCAGTAAAATCTTTACAAAGCGTTTTGCCCTTATTGCAAAAGAGCCCACAAGCTAGCCTAGTATTTTACAGCACAGTTGCTGTAAGTACAGGAATGCCTTTTCATGCTTCTGTGGCTGCCGCCAAGGGAGCCCTCGAAGGCCTAACCCGTTCACTAGCGGCAGAATATGCCCCAAAGTTTAGGGTCAATTGTATCGCTCCATCCTTAACAGATACTCCTTTAGCTGATAAGTTTTTAAACAATGAAGCTAAACTCGAAAAAGCACAAGAACGTCACCCACTAAAACAAGTGGGAACAGCAAAAAATATCGCCCAGATGACTGCCTTTTTATTAGGAGAAGAAAGTCAATGGATGACCGGTCAAATACTCCACGTAGATGGTGGAATAGGAGACCTAAAAACTAATTAGAGTGGAAAACTATACAGTATTCTGGTTTAGAAGGGACCTGCGCATCGACGACAATGCAGGGCTTTATCACGCCTTAACAAGTGGTAATAAAGTACTTCCCCTCTTTATTTTTGATACTGAGATCATTCACAAGCTGCCTAAAGAGGATGCTAGAATAGAAATGATTCATGCGGCCTTGAGGAACATAACTGATGCTATGGAGAGGAACAGATGTAAGGTTGGAATGTATCTGGGACAACCCAAGGCCGTTTTTGAATCACTATTAAAAAAGTTTAACATTACTAAAGTCGTGACTAATCACGACTATGAACCCTATGCCATAGAACGTGATACAGTAATAGGAGAGTTCTTAGAAAAAAATGGTGTCGCCTTTGAAACCTATAAAGATCAAGTCATCTTTGAAAAAAGCGAGGTAGTCAAAGACGATGGCACTGCTTATAAAGTTTACACCCCCTACTCGCGCAAATGGTTAAAACGCTTCGCGGAAGAGGGCATCTCCCACTATCCGTCAGAAACGCACTTAGATCAACTAGCCCCCGTAGAACAACCCCAACTTAGTCTAGAGGATTTAGGCTTTAGCCCTTCTGCTGTTCCTCAACCTCAATATACTTTCAATGCGACGATCATCAAAGAATATGAGGAAACCAGAAATTTTCCTGCGGTAGATAAAACCTCTAGAACAGGAGCGCATTTGAGGTTTGGAACCATTAGCGTTCGCAAAATGGTAGCCGACTCTGCCAAAGAAGAAAACCCTACTTTTTTAAAAGAATTGATATGGCGGGAATTCTTTATGCAGATTTTATGGCATTTCCCCCACACCCCAAAAAGTAGTTTTAAACCTAAATACGAGCGTATTGAATGGCGCAATAATGAAGAAGAATTTCAACGTTGGTGCGAAGGTAAAACAGGCTATCCTTTTGTCGATGCAGGTATGCGCGAACTCAATACCACTGGCTTTATGCACAATCGCGTGCGCATGTTAGTGGGGAGTTTCTTGTGTAAACACCTATTGATCGATTGGCGATGGGGAGAAGCTTACTTCGCAGAAAAGTTATTGGATTATGAAATGTCGAGTAATGTAGGAAACTGGCAATGGGTAGCAGGTTGTGGCGTAGATGCAGCACCCTACTTCCGTATTTTTAATCCCATTGATCAAATCAAAAAGTTTGACAAGCAACACGAATACATCCAGAAATGGGTGCCAGATTATCAAGAATTAACCTACCCGCAACCCATCGTTGACCACAAGTTCGCTCGCGAACGTTGCTTGACCACTTATAAAGCTGCGCTCAATGCCTAGGGGGGTAAAAAAAGCCCACCTACCAGAAAAAATTTGTGCCAGTTGTCAACGCCCTTTTAGTTGGCGAAAGAAATGGGAAAAGGATTGGGGAAATGTAAAATATTGTAGCAAAAGATGCAGAAACGAAAAGGAAAAGCCCTCGTATGGCTAAGAAATGATTTGCGCATTAAGGACCAAGCTTCCTTTTATCACGCCACCCATAAACACGAAACAGTCATTGCTTTTTATAGCTTTGACCCCATACATTACAACGAGACGCAATGGGGATTTAAAAAAACCGAAGCCTTTAGAGTGCAGTTTTTACTTGAAACCCTTGCTCAACTTCAAAAGGATCTCCTCAAGCTCAACATCAGTCTAGTGATTAGTCAAGAAGTTCCTGTAAAGGGAATTCAAGAACTGATCAAAGATCAGGCTATCTCAGAAATTTACTGGCAAAAAGAGTGGACCCAGGAAGAAAGAGAACGCGAAGAAGAAGTTCGCGCTCTACTATCAGAAAACATTTCGGTGCACACCCATTATGATCAATTTCTCTTCCATCCAGAAGATGTCCCCATGGAGATCGATCAATTACCCGAAGTCTTTACCGTCTTCCGTAAGAAATGTGAAAAGTACAGTAAAGTACGCAGCAGTTTTCCTAAAGCTTTAGTGATGTCAGAGAGCAATTTATTGAGCAAACAGTTTACACTTCCCAGTCTAGCAGATTTAGGTTTAAAAACTCCTGAAGCTCACCCCCACTCTGCTTTTCCCTTTAAAGGAGGAAGCTTGGCAGCACAATTGCGCCTAGAACATTACTTCTGGGATACCGAAAAATTGTCGTTCTACAAACAAACCCGCAACGGATTAGTCGGCTTAGATTATAGCTCGAAGTTCTCGGCTTGGTTAGCCAATGGATCCATCTCTGCCCGACAAATCTATTGGGAGATTAAAGAATACGAAGCACAAATACAAAAGAATCAATCGACCTATTGGCTTATTTTTGAATTGATTTGGAGAGATTATTTTAAGTTTATTTCCCTCAAACATCAAGATCATATCTTCCAACTGGGAGGCATTCTGCAAAAGGATTATCACTGGAAAAATAATCCCAAAACCATACAAGCCTGGATCGACGGGGAAACCCAAGAACCTTTTGTCAATGCCAATATGATTGAATTGCAAAAGACTGGATGGATGAGCAATCGCGGGAGACAAAATGTGGCTTCTTATTTTGCTAAAGATCTTTTACTCGATTGGCGTATAGGCGCGGCCTATTTTGAAGCACAATTAATCGATTATGACGTACATAGCAATTTTGGGAACTGGATGTATGTCGCCGGGGTAGGAAACGATCCTAGAGACCGTAAATTCAATGTTCGTATGCAAGCAGAACGCTATGATGAAAACGGAAAGTTTCAACGTCAGTGGAATCAAAAAAGTTTATTCGAATGAAATTACGTTTAATCTTAGGGGACCAACTCAACTTACAACATCCGTGGTTTGAAAGCGTGGAGGAAAAGGTTACTTATCTCCTAATGGAAATGCGACAAGAGACAGATTATGCGCCGCACCATATTCAAAAGGTCGTTGGTTTTTTTGGCGCCATGCGCCATTTTGCTCAAGTGTTAAAACAACAAGGACATCAGGTCATTTATTTCAAACTTGATGATTTTGAAAACCAACAAGCACTCCCCGCAAATCTGAATGCAATCATTGAACAACAACAAATCACTTCTTTTGAATACCAACACCCAGATGAGTACCGCTTAGACCAACAATTAAAGAACTTTTGTGAGGGACTCGACTTGCCTACAAAAGTGCATGACAGTCATCACTTTATGACCAGTCGGGAAGAATTATCACAATTTTTTGAAGGTAAGAAGCAATTAATTTTAGAGTTCTTTTACCGCAATATGCGGAAGCAATTCAACCTTTTAATGGAACAAGGACAGCCAGAAGGGGGACAATGGAATTTTGACAAAAACAATCGCAAAAAGTGGAAAGGTAGTCCTGCGATCCCAGTGGCTTATATCCCAAAAACAGAAGAACTTCAAGCCCTCGAAAAACTGATTCATACTGCCGGAGTAAAGACAATAGGAACCCTTGATACAGACAATTATCTTTTCCCGTTTAGCCGAGAAGAAGCGCTGGCCCAGCTGGCTTATTTCTGTAAGCATTTATTGGTACATTTTGGGGATTATCAAGACGCCCTACACACCGAAGAAATTAACCTTTTTCATTCCAGAATATCTTTTGCGCTCAATGTTAAAATGATTAGTCCGCTAGAAGTAGTAGAAAAAGTCATCGCCTATTATCGTCAACATGAAGATGAAATTGAACTTTCGCAAGTTGAAGGTTTTGTACGACAAATCATTGGATGGAGAGAATATATGCGCGGGATTTATTGGAAAGAAATGCCCGCTTATGCAGAAAAGAATGCTTTAGAAAATCACAACCCGCTTCCAGATTTTTACTGGACAGCAAAGACAAAGATGAATTGCCTACACCACAGTATTCAAAATTCTTTAGACAATGCCTATGCCCACCATATTCAGCGTTTGATGATCACGGGTAACTTTGCCCTATTAGCTCAAGTCCATCCCGATGCAGTAGATCAATGGTATTTGGGCATTTATGCCGATGCAATTGAATGGGTGCAAATCACCAATACGCGTGGAATGAGCCAGTGGGCAGACGGCGGAATAGTCGCAACAAAGCCCTATGTTTCTGCCGCTTCCTATATCAATAAAATGAGTAATTATTGCGAAAGCTGCGCTTATGATAAAAAGAAACGTTTAGGCGAAGATGCCTGTCCCTTTAATAGTCTCTATTGGAATTTCCTCGATGATAAAAAGCAGTATTTCGCCAAAAATAATCGCATGGCGATGATGCTGCGATTACTCGAAAAAATACCTGCACAAGAATTATCAGAAATCAAAGCCCGCGCTGGGGCGATATTAAGTAATCCAGATGCCTATTAATTCGATTCCTACCGCTATTGTTTGGTTAAAGCGCGACTTGCGTTTAAGGGATCATGCTGCAATTAGTTTAGCGCAAGAAAATCACAAGCAAGTTCTCTTACTATATGTTGCAGAGCCTTCTTTAAGAAAAGAAGCGCATAGTAGTGATCGCCACTTCGACTTTATCAAACAATCTATCGTTGATTTAAATCAACAGCTAAAAGCATTTAATACGGCTGTTTTAACTGTTGTAGGCGAGGTCATTGATGTTTTTAATCAACTAAAGCAGCTCCTTATAGTTGAAGGAATTTATTCTCACATAGAAACAGGAATTGGGATAACTTTTCAACGAGACCTCAATGTTGCAGCCTGGTGTAAAGATCACAACATTCCATGGGTTGAAGAAAGGCAACAAGGCGTTTTTCGCGCAATGCGCAATAGAAAAAAATGGATACAACAATGGAGCCAATTGATGAATAAGGCACAGTACCCTACTCCGACAAAAAAAGGCTTTATTCATGAAAAACAAGTGCAGCAGTTGAGCGCACATTTTGAGGTTTTAAATTGTGCCACTACAATGGCAAAAGGAATACAGCCTGGCGGAGAAAAGGCTGCATATCGCTATCTAGATTCCTTTTTTGAAGGACGCTACCAAAACTATCAAAATCATATATCAAAACCCGATCTCGCCCGTAAAAGTTGTAGTCGCCTCTCCCCTTATATTGCCTATGGAAATCTCTCGATGAGACAAGTTTTACATCGTACAGAAACAGAAAAAGAAGCCGGAAAGAAAGGTTTTGGGATTCGCGCCTTTGAATCGCGTTTACGCTGGCAAGCGCATTTTATTCAAAAGTTTGAAATGGAATGCCGTATGGAGTTTGAGAGTATCAACCGGGGATATCATCAACTAAAAAAACCTTTGAATCAAAGTCATATCACTGCCTGGGAAGAAGGAAAAACAGGGGTTCCCATGGTTGACGCTGCTATGCGCTGTTTGGTCGCGACAGGTTATCTAAATTTTAGAATGCGGGCTTTAGTGGTTTCGTTTTTTGTACATCAGTTATGGCAACCCTGGCAGGCTTGTTCTGCTTTTTTAGCGAGACAGTTTTTGGATTTTGAACCGGGGATTCACTTTCCACAATTGCAAATGCAAGCCGGAGAAACTGGGATCAATACCCTGCGTATTTACAATCCAGTAAAAAATGGGCAAGAGCACGACCCAAAAGGTCACTTTACCCAACAATGGCTCCCTGAATTAAAGCCACTCCCCGCTGCCCTAGTGCACACCCCCTGGGATATTACTCCTTTTGAAGAAGGCCTTTATGGTTTCGAATTAGGCACAAGCTACCCAAAACCCATCGTGGATCTTGACAAAAGCAGAAAACACGCCTCTGATATCTTGTGGAACTTACAGAAGAATTCACATGTATATCAAGAGAGTAAACGTATTTTACAGCGTCATACCTTACCCAACAGAAAAAGCATACAATAAAGATGAAGAAGAAATTTGACCTTAATGAAGAACAAATCGATCGCATTATCGAAATGGCCTGGGAAGATCGCACCCCTTTTGATGCAATTACAGATCAATTTGGTTTAAAAGAGCAAGATGTTATTGAATTAATGCGCAAAGAAATGAAACGTTCCAGTTTTAATTTGTGGCGTGCACGTGTACAAGGAAGAAGTACAAAACACCGCAAAAGTCGCGGGGAAGAGGTGGATCGTTTTAAGTGTTCCAGACAACGCAACATTAGCAATAACAAGGTGTCTAAAAGATAATTTTGTACCTTAAGGAGAAATCCTTAAGAAATGAAACAGAATAAAACACAAAAAACGAACGAGAGTGTTCGCTTGTTTTTGTCTTCTGTAGCAGAGGAACAAAAGCGGGAAGACAGTTACACCTTGTTAAACTTAATGGGGGAAATCACACAGGCCGAACCCCATTTATGGGGAACGAGCATCATTGGTTTTGGTGAATACCATTACAAATATAAAACCGGAAGAGAAGGCGATTGGTTTTTAACGGGATTCGCCCCAAGAAAGCAAGCTTTAACGCTTTATCTTATGTGCGATCTCTCGCACGATGGTTTAGACTTTACAGGTCTAGGAAAATACAAACTGGGAAAAGGCTGCCTTTATATCAAACGTTTAAGCGATATAGATGTTGAAGTCCTCAAAAGAATCATTCAAGACTCTATTCGCATTATTGAAGAAAAGTATTCTTAATTTTCTTTTTGCAAAATTTCTACTCCCATCCCTATACTCAAAGCGCGTTGTTTGACCCATTGTGCATGACTTGCACTACGCGCATAAAGAGATTTCCCAAATACCCCAGCAGAAAACCAAAGGCCTTCTACACCCAGGTCTTCAATCCATTCGATGGAAACAAAAAAGTCATCTTCGACATAGATATCATAGGGCGTTAAATCAACCGCTATGGTTTGAGGTTCATTAGGCAGTTCTAAATAAATGGGTTCTTGTAAGACGTTTTCACCGGGAAAACCTTCTTCTTCTAAGTAAATGTTTAATCTTAAAATGACACTTTCAATGGTGTTTTCTGCAATGGACAGCCAAAAGCCTTGTACCAAAGTAGGGCGCTGCTTTTTCACCCGAATAAACTGTGCTATTTCATTCCCCAATTGATTGGTGGTAAAGCCAGCTGTAATTAATTTAGAATCTGTTTCATTTCCAACTGTTTTTTGTTCCCACTTTCCGCTGGTGACCACTACTTCTTTTAAAGCCGTCGCTTCTGGTTGAAAGCTAATGTTGAGTAGTTTCTCGTTTGCCTCATCTAATTGGTCAATTTTAAAGCTTTGGGAGGCAAAGCCTACCATAGAAAAATAGAGCGAATCATTGATCTTATCATTGGGGATTTCAAGTAAATAATAGCCAGCCTCATCGCTTACGGTACCAATCCCAGCCCCGGGAATCCCAATATTGACATAGGGTAAGGGAGCGTCAAATTCGGCATCAGTGATTTTTCCAAAAATCGTGGTTTGAGCATAAAGTAAATTACCCAAAAGAAAGAGGAAAATAAGATAGGTAGGTCGCATAAAAGGGTTTGGGTTTATTAATGCTTACATTCGTTGAATTTTAGCGCCTATTTTTTGAAGGCGTTCAACAATTCTTTCATAGCCACGATCGATTTGCTCGATATTGTGAATGGTGGAAGTACCTTGTGCAGATAGTGCTGCAATCAATAAAGAAATTCCGGCACGTATATCTGGCGAAGTCAAAGTGGCCGCTTTTAATTGAGACTTAAAATCATGCCCAATGATCGATGCACGATGGGGATCACATAAGATGATTTTTGCGCCCATATCGATTAATTTATCGACAAAGAACAAGCGGCTTTCAAACATTTTTTGATGAATTAAAACACTGCCTCTTGCTTGGGTGGCTACTACAAGAACGATACTCAATAGATCTGGTGTAAACCCTGGCCAGGGAGCATCTGCAACAGTTAAGATTGAACCGTCGATATAGTTTTGTATTTCATAGCCTTCTGTATGGGCAGGGATAAAAATATCATCCTCTTTTTTTTCTATGGTTAAGCCTAGTTTTCTAAAGACAGAAGGGATTTGCCCTAGATATTCCCATTGGACATTTTTAATGGTTAGTTTACTTTTAGTCATTGCAGCAAGACCAATCCAGCTTCCTATCTCTACCATATCAGGTAAAACACGATGGCTTGTACCGTTGAGGCTTTCTACTCCTTCTATGGTCAATAGGTTTGATCCAACACCAGAAATATTTGCTCCCATGCGGATGAGCATATTGCAAAGTTGTTGTAAGTAAGGCTCACAAGCGGCATTATAAATCGTGGTCTTTCCTTTGGCTAAAACGGCAGCCATGACAATATTCGCCGTTCCAGTAACCGATGCTTCGTCTAAAAGCATATCGGTTCCTATTAATTCTTTAGCTTCGACAGAATAAAAATAATCTTCTGAATTATAGTTAAACTCTGCGCCAAGCTTAATTAAACCTTCGAAGTGAGTATCTAAACGGCGTCGCCCGATTTTATCCCCCCCCGGCCTAGGAATACTACCTTTTCCAAAGCGAGCTAATAATGGTCCAACCAACATAATCGATCCACGCAGTCCTTTTCCGTCAATTTTAAATTGATCAGATTGCAAGTAATCTAGGTTGACTTCGTCGGCTTGAAAACGGTAAGATCCCGGTCCTAGCTGGGTTACCTTAACCCCAAAGTTAATCAGTAATTGAATAAGTTTATTGACATCAATGATGTCTGGTATGTTGTTGATGGTAACTTCTTCTGCTGTAAGTAACACAGCACATAGAATTTGAAGGGCTTCATTTTTTGCCCCCTGCGGTGTGATTTCACCTTTTAATTGATGTCCACCTTCAATGATGAATGTCCCCATGGATAGCGCTTAATAACGTTTACGGTTTCTGTTTTTTCTTGGTTTACTACCTCCATTACTCTTTGGTCCATTGCCGTTTTTAGACTTCATACGCAACACGTCCTGAGTAAGGGTAAGTGGTAAATATTCTTCTTTCACTTTGAGTTGACCCTTAGAAAGTTCTGTAAGGTGGTCAAAAATCACCTGATCATCTACCGTGTCTTTGTTCCAATTCAAAAAACACTTTTTCATGTGGTTCGCGATATTGTATACCAAAGCATCTTTCATTTCACCCTCTTCCCAACCTAAGGCCACATCAATCATACTCTTGATGTTATTGCCATAAAAACGGTATTTGGGGAAATTTTGAGGATAACTTAAGGGTTCAGGTCTTTGCTCTAAAACTTCTTTATTGGGTTGCTCAAAAGGTGAATCTACATCAAGTGAAAAGTCAGACATCATATATAATTGATCCCATAACTTGTGCTGAAAATCAGGTACATCACGTAAATGTGGGTTGAGATTCCCCATAACTCCTATAATGGCTTTTGCTTTTTTGTTGCGCTCTTCACGGTCTTCAGTCTCTTTTAACTGTTGTACCATGATATGCATATGACGTCCGTATTCGGGTATAATCAAAGGTGTCCTTTCGGAATTGTATTGCAATGCTTCCATAAACGGTTGGGTAATTTTTTTTGGTATGCTTTTGTAAATGTAGTGTTTAAATGAAAAAAGAAAAAATTATAGGGTAATTAGTCCTTTAATCTTTTGGGCTTTTTTATAGATGGCTATTACCGCATCTGGGTCTTCCATTATTACTTTTACCGATAAACTAGTAAAGGTTTTCTTTGAAGAAGCTTTTTTAGAAAAAACAGCCTCATTTTGGGTGAACATATCTTTTAAGACTTGCTCGTTAACTTCTCCTTCTCTCAAAATAAATTTAAACAAATATTGGCCTGGCCAATCTTGTGAATTCAAGAGTTGTTCGTGAAATCGTGAATAAAATTCTTCTGGATTTTCTTTTGGAAGCATTCGGTTGGGCTATTTTTATACAAATATAGTTGAAATCTTAGGTTATCGAAACACAAACGACACACTTCAAGCGGATTGTTCTTACAGGAGGGCCTGGCAGCGGAAAGACAACCCTGATCAATCTCTTGAAAAATGAAGGCTATCCCTGCTTTGACGAAGCTTCGAGAAAATACATACAAATGGGGAAAGCAGAGGGGAAAGACAACTTTTTTGCAGAAGACCCTTTGGCGTTTAGCCAATTGATCTGGAGCGACAGAAAAGAACAATTTCGCCTTGCCGAAAACATCATTGTCGATAACGATAAAGGACAACTAATCTTTTACGATCGCGGTTTAGCTGATGTTACTGCTTATCTAAGACATACTAAAGCCCCGCAAAAAAACTGGGAAAAGGAATTAGAAAAACACCCTTACGACCTTGTTTTTTCTATTGCCCCTGTAGCTGAGATTTATCAAAAGGACGAAAGTAGAATGGAATCTTTTGACGAAGCAATCTCCTTACATCAGGCAGTCAAAGAAAGTTATCAAGCCTTAAGCTCCATTATTGAAGTACCTTTTCTTTCGCCGGAACAACGCATGGCGTATATTTTAAAAAAATGCTATGACATATAAGCTAAAGCCGCTTTTAAAAAAACACTGGAAGGTTGACCAATTTAGGCCCTTACAAGAAGAAATTTGTCTGTCGCTTTTAAGCGCTAATGACAATCTTGTGCTGCTTCCTACAGGCGGTGGAAAATCACTCTGCTATCAACTGCCTTCCCTCCTATTTGATGGCCCTACCCTAGTGATCTCTCCCTTAATTTCTTTAATGCAAGATCAAGTGGCACAAGCCAATGAAAAAGGGATTAAAAGCATGGCATTACGCAATGATCAAGCGGTAGAAAAACAGCTAGACAATATCGCTTATGGCAACTATAAGCTGGTGTATTGTTCTCCAGAAAAATTACAGCAGAAGCGCATTTTAGAACGTTTGGCTGGCCTAAATTTTAAATGCATTGCTGTAGACGAAGCACACTGTATTTCACAATGGGGAAGCGACTTTAGACCCGCTTATAAACATTTATCAGCGCTGCGCAATCTCTTGCCTAAGGTCCCCGTAATTGCCCTTACGGCAAGTGCAACTCCCACAGTAGTAAAAGATATTATAGAGGAGCTAAAGCTGAAGGAGCACAAGCATTTTCAAAGCTCTTTTGAACGAACAAATGTTGCCATCGAGATTGATCGATCCCCAGATAAATTAGGCAGTATTATTAGAAACTTAAAACAAGTAGAAGGGTCAACCATTATTTATTGCAGTAGCCGTAGAGAAACAGAAGAAATCTCTGTTGCACTAAATGCAAATGACATAAGGTCTAACTTTTTTCACGGTGGTTTATCTGCCCACGAAAAACAAGATCGACTTCACGCATGGAAAAGCAACAAGACGCCTACAATAGTGGCGACAAATGCTTTTGGGATGGGAATCGATAAAGCCAATGTTAGTCAAGTGATCCACGTAAATCTACCAGCAAGCTTAGAGTACTATTATCAAGAAATAGGAAGGGCAGGAAGAAACGGACAGGCGGCAAAAGCCATCCTCTTTTTTCAGCCGCAAGATGCCGAAAGGGCTAAAAAGCAATTTTTATCCCATCTACCCACAACAAACTTTATTGAAAAGTGCTACAAACATTTGTGCAATTATCTCAATATAGCCTATGGAGAAGGACATGAAGAATCGTGGAATATCTCTTTTATAGATTTTTGCTCAAGCTATAAGCTTTCGCCAAAAAAAGTAGCGCATTGCTTTACTTTATTTGACCAAGGGAGCATTTTTCATCAAATCAAACAAAGTACTTTAGACGCAAAAGTGCAATTGCTTTGCAGTTCTACACAATTTAAGCGAGAATTGGAACGAGCATCAAAAGATCAAGCCATAGCTTTACAGACAATAACCCGTAAATATCCTGGTATTTTTGATCAAGAAATAAGTATTGATTTAGATGATATTACTAGAATAAGTCTGCTCAAATTTTCACAACTTATCGCCATCTTTAATTTATATGATGAGCAAGGCCTTATACGATTTGATTACAATAAAAGCGATCTAAAGTTGATTGGATTGGTCCCACGTGAGGATCAATATACTTTAAGTGATTTATTGAGAAACAACAAGACCTACCTTGAGAGCAAACAACAAAAAATGGCATCGATAATCTCTTTTGCTACAGAAAAACATCAATGTAAACAAAAGACTTTACTGGCATATTTTGGCGAAAAAAAAGAAATCGATTGTCATAAATGTAGTGCTAGAAGTTGTCATAAAACCGCTCCAGAAGTAGACCTTTCAATTTTAACCGAAGAATTAATGAAAATTCTCACTCAAAAAGCCCTTGCTCCACATCAGCTTAAATTATCTTTGCCGCAATACTCTTTAAAGCAAATTGCCACAGCAATTGAATGGCTAGAGGACCAACAAAAAATCAAACGAAATACATTAGATCAATATAGCGCACTATGAGTTTAAAGGTAGTATTTATGGGAACTCCAGGTTTTGCGGTTACAACCTTAAAAGCAATTAAAAACACTGAACACAAGATTGTAGGAGTCGTTACAAATATTGACAAACCTGCTGGACGTGGAAAAAAAATAAGCACTTCTGCAGTAAAAGACTATGCCCTCGAGCAAGGATTGAACCTTTTACAGCCCACCTCTTTAAAAGATCCAACTTTTATTGATGATCTAACCGCATTAAATGCAGATGTATTTGTGGTGGTTGCTTTTAGAATGTTGCCAAAAGTAGTATGGACCATCCCACCAAAAGGAACCTTTAACCTTCACGCTTCCCTCTTACCTAACTATCGTGGGGCCGCACCCATTAACTGGGCAGTGATTAATCGAGAAAAAGAAACCGGAGTAACTACTTTTTTAATCGACGAAAAAATCGATACAGGGAATATACTGTTGCAAGAAAAAATTGCACTAGTCGAAGGAGAGACAGCAGGCAGTTTACACGACAAACTCGCCCCTTTGGGTGGAGAAGTAATTGTCGCTACGCTCGATGCGCTAGAAGAAGGTTTAAAGGCCAACCCACAAGAAACGCATGGGAACGAAAAAGACGCGCCTAAACTAACCAAAGAAAACACCCGTATCGACTGGAGTAAATCATTGCTCGAAATCGAAGCACAAATTAACGGTCTCTCCCCTTATCCAGTTGCCTGGACAGAGTTTTATGAAAATGACACCTCTGCTCGCTTTAAAATATACAGTGCCAAAGTAGAATTATGCTCACATAATTACCCCCCACTAAATATTGTGATAGAGAATAAACAAATGAAAGTCGCCCATCCACAAGGATTTTTGCTTTGTGAAAGCATTCAAATGCCCAATAAAAGGCGGATGGAGGTCAAAGATTTACTCAATGGGTACCAATTTGACCCTTCGGCTAGGCTAAAATAGGACTGGGTTATAAACAATCAGCCCGATTTATTAACAATAACAGGGATTTCAAGCTGATTTTCATTGGACTTCCCGCAAAGCCTATATATTTGTTATAGTCTAAAATGTTAATTTAAATCTAAATATTATGAACAAAACAGAATTAATCGACGCAATGGCTGCAGATGCAGGAATTTCAAAAGCTGCTGCTAAAAAAGCATTAGAGTCTTTCCTAGGTAATGTAGGTGGAGCACTTAAAGGTGGTGGACGTGTTTCACTAGTTGGATTCGGATCTTGGTCTGTATCTCAACGCTCTGCACGCGACGGAAGAAACCCACGTACAGGAGAAACTATCAAAATCGCTGCTAAAAAAGTAGTGAAGTTTAAAGCAGGTGCAGAATTATCAGGTGCTGTAAACTAAGCTTAGCTTTTAACAATACAGAAAAATCTCCTTCGGGAGATTTTTTTTTGCCTAATTTTAAACATGGATAATCAACTTCACAATGGTGACTTTTTAATTGCCGATCCTTCTATCCTAGGGGATCTCTCCTTTCATCGAGCGATCGTATTAATCTGTGCCATTGAAGATAAAGCCCCGATGGGATTTATCTTTAATAAAACCTATGATTTTTGTCTTAATGAAATGGTTCCAGAAGTAACTATTAATCTTCCGTTATTTTACGGAGGCCCCGTTGATACAGATCAACTCTTTTTTGTTTATAATGCCACCCAACCTATAGTTGAAGATAGTCGTTTAATCAAAGAACAACTTTATCTGGGAGGTAATATTGAACAAGCCTTTGAAGCAGTAGAAAACAAACGCCTTCATTCTGAGAATTGTCGCTTCTTTTTAGGGTATAGTGGATGGTCAAAAGGCCAACTAGAACAAGAGGTAGAGTTAGAAAGCTGGTTAATTCAAAAGAGTACTCGCTATAAACAACTTTTTAGCAGTAATCCAGAAGACCTTTGGCGAAACGTCATGCTAAAAAAAGGGGGGAAATACACCATTTGGGCGAATGCCCCAGATAACCCTACTTATAATTAAAGCTGGGAATTAATATAGGCTAAAAATAAGGAGTAGATCTTTTCTGTGTATTCGGTTTTAAACACTTTCTTGCGATATTGTCCGATACTATAAAGGCCGTCAGCATCACTTAAAACAAACAATTCGTCTGCTTTTTGAATAGAGAAAGGAGAGATCGCTTCTTCGATAACCTCATAATCTGAAGACTTCTCTAAAAGGGCTAATAACTGTTTGCGATACACTGTTTTTCGGCACCCTTGATCTAGGGCTGGCGTACTTATTTTATTTCCTTTTACTAAGAATAAGGCTCCTTTTAAACTTTCTATGATATGCTTGTCTGTGTTGAGTAGAATTCCGTCGCAATAATTGTTCTCATATACATAAGTCCATGCCATTGCTCGCCATTGCGCTGCAGCATTTTCAATTGTGTGATACAGCCCTGTTGATAGATAATGATCTTTATATAAATCAATGGGTTGAGTTGCTTTTTGGTATAAAAAAACAGGAGCTTCTAAGGGATTTACCGTTATCGAATAAGCAGTTTTGGGAATGGGTTGTTCAAAAGAAGGCTGCGCCATTTTAGCAACATTTAAATGAACTTTTCCGCTAAAATCGTTGTCAACATTATGTCTTGTAATGTCTTGGATTTTTTCTGCTAGGTTTTCCATGGTAAACGTCAATGGAATCTCCATACGCAAAATACGCATCGACGCCATTAAGCGCATATAATGCTCTTCCCAAAACAAGATTTTGTTTTGCTGAATAGCTATGGTTTCTGTCAGTACGTTTTGTTGAATAAAAGCGGTTAAAATATCACTGGGTACTTCATCTAACGAAGTATAGTTTTGACCTTGGTAGGAATACATAGATTTAAGTGGCGCCTAGTACTTGTTTTAAACTTCCGATTAAGTTTTCCCAAAGCATTTTTGCTTCGTCTAACTCATCTTCGTCTGCAAAGTCAGAAATGTTTAAAGAAACATCTTTAGTGATTTCATCTACTACTATTTTAAATTCAAAATAATAGTCGTCCTGATCTTCTTCGTCATTCAACCAGCGGAAGCGAACTTTTTCATTGTTTTTTTTCTGCAAAAGTTTTGCATACTCTTCACTATCGTCCCAGATAAACGTAAAATCTTCCCCCCTAGAATTGACATTATCAGCAAACCATTCTGATAAACCAGAAGGAGTTGATAAATATTGAAACAACAGTTGCGGTGAGGCTTGAAAATCAATTTCTAATGAAAAGGCTACTTTAGATGACATAGGTAAATGTTAGGGCAGCAATATATTGAAAAAATGGAAACATGCTAAAAGAAAAGCATATTTTTTAAGGCTAAAAACATAACGTTTGTTGGCATTTTTTTTATATTTGCCACCGTTGAAAAGGCGAGGTAGCTCAGCCGGTTAGAGCGTCGGATTCATAACCCGGAGGTCGCGAGTTCAAGTCTCGCTCTCGCTACTACACAAGACGGACTAGTAAAATACTAGTCCGTTTATATTTGAATCATCCTTATGTACTGTAAATGAATGGATTAACCTAAATATAGGGTGCAAATTTGAGGTAGGATATGTCCTTGAGGTTTATTCCTGAGTTTTTAATAGAAATTGAACTAGAAGTATATCTTGACTAAAAAAGTTATAATATATTGATATATAAGAACTATAAACTATTAATTTGCTTTAATGCCTCAAAAGGAGTTTCAGAGGGTCTCAAACAAACTTTATTCTCACAAACATATATAAAAGTTTCTCCTTTAAAATAGCGATCTTTCAGTAGTGGTAAATCACTAGGTTTATCACTGATTTGAAATATTACATTTGGAAAATAATTTTGTTGAAGTTTCTTATTATATTTTAGAGCCTCTGGACCTATAATTACAACTTCTTTATACGAGTAGGCAACTTTAGAAATTAATTGTGCCTATTGGCTATAGTTATTGCCTTTCCCATCACAAAAATAGTCAGCAACTACACCAAGCATTTCATTTGTTTTCGAGCTTTCAAATTACTTCGCAAAAAAGCTAATAATCTGAATTATTAGTTCCCTAATTCAAAAAAAATTACTTTAGATGAGATAAAATGATTTTTTCCATCACTTTGTAACCAGCTAAATTTGGGTGCACTAGATCATTAGATGCGGTATATTCAGGAACTTTTAATCCACCTTCAGAGTCAACCATTGAACTGTAATAATCTACATAAGTTATACCTTTATCAATGCAATATTTTTTTAAAATATTATTTAACTCGATAACTTTGGCTGCTGGTTTTAAACCTGGTGACCAAAGAAAATCAATTGCGGGTAGTGTTGAACAAATGTATACAGTTATACCATTTGCTATAGCGATCTCAGCCATTGAAATTATATTTTCAGCTGTATTTTTAATAGCTATTGGTCCTGTATTTCTAGCAATATCATTAGTGCCAGCCATTATCACAACGCTTTTTGGATTTAAATTAACAACATCGGGTTTAAATCTAACAAGCATTTGTGGTGAAGTCTGACCTCCAATACCTCTATTAACAAAAGGATTATTAGAAAAAAAGTCTTTATTAAAAACACTCCATTGCTGGGTGATTGAATTCCCCATAAAAACAACACGTTTTGGATCGTTTAACTTTTTTAATTCCTCGTTACTTTCCTGGTAAAATTTTAAATGTGCCCAATCCATTAAAGTTCCTCCCCCAGCAATATGAACGTCTTGTGCGTTACCAGTAATTATAATTGAAATAAATAATAATAATAATACAAAGGTTGAATTATGTAATCTCATTTTTCTTTTGTTTTTGAATAAATCCATTTTAAATAATTTTTTTCAGCGAATGCCGCTTCCCAGCTACCATGACCAACATTTTCATACAATGATAATTTTGGGCTTCCACCTGATTTTTTTATTGCTTTAGCAATCTTAATCGAATGCTTTGGGTTAACTACTTTATCATCCAATCCATGAAAAATCCAAAGTTTTACTTTGTCCGCATATAAAGACACTAATTTTTTACTACCATTGCCACATATTGGAGTTGCGGCAGCAAACATATCTGGCCTTCTATAAAGTATTTCAAAAGTTCCCATTGCTCCCATTGATAACCCGCTTACATAAACTCTATTTTTGTCAACTTGTTTTTTTTCAATAAACTGATCCATCAATCTAATGACTAAATTTAAACTTTTATTAGGCTTTGTAATTTTATTTTTAAATTTTTTGTCCCAAGTATCAAACTTTAGATTTGGCCACCTATCATTCTTTGGACATTGAGGGAATATTATCCAAGAATTATATTTTTCTCTGTTTTGCTTTTTTAAAAATAATTTACCACCATGAGTTAGTTGGGCAACATTATCATCCCCCCTTTCTCCTGCTCCATGTAAAAACAAATGAACTGGATATTGCTCTTTGGGGTTGTAATTTAAAGGTTTTAAAATTCTATACTTCAGAGTATCATTTTCAAAAACAAAGATTTCTTTTTCAAATAATTTTAAATCCTGACAATTTAAATCACTTAGAAAAAAAATAAAAACTAAATAAAATGAGTGTTTTATCATTGAAACTAATTTTTTAAAAGAATATTTAGTTAAAACCTATAATACGTATTACGCGCCTGAAATTAAAAACCCTTTTTCTGATACAGATTTTTTTACTGTACATACAAAAAATGAGTTTGATTTGGTAAACATAAATAACTATTTGAAGTAAAATATTTCAGACAATAGCGGAAAGGGAAATCAAAAAAACAAATCTATTTTTTCTTGAATTGTAGGCATCTTGCTTGATAATCAGATAAACGATTAATCTTTTATAAATTTTTCTCCAGTTTCAAAGTCTTTTATGATTCCCTAAAACAGGTATTGCCGTCCACTGGATTAAAAACCAAGTTCAACTAAACCTTGTTTAATTTCTGGAGCATTCATAAATAAGTTCGAAAACAGTTGTGTCTTGTAATTTTCAATCATTGGAGCAATGGTACCCTGATCAATGGCTAGATAACGTTGTGTTTTCCATTGATAATGGACAGAAAAGGCATCATAAGGCCCAGCTATACCAATGTATTCATTGTTAGTCTCCTCATATAAGAATCGAAGGAATTTCATGGATTCTTCTGGAGTGTAAGGAAATGAGGATAATGCTGCAGTTGGAGAAATAACTCCTTTGTCATTATTGGGTTTGTGAGCGGCATATCCTGTGCTACCATCGGAATTACGTGAATAACTAGCAGTTAATCCCCAGCATGTTTCACTATAGCCAGTATAATCTTCAGGATTTTAGATAGAATATTGATGGATTATTTGAGTGTGATTTTTAACCACATCCCAATAATTTACATAACCATCAGAAAGACCTCTAGGATCTAAGTCCAAAATAATTTTAAAGCGGCAATTGTAAGTCACCTTTAGCAATATTTCTAGAAAGGACTATTTTTTGAATTTCAGAGGTACCTTCATAGATCTGTGTGATTTTTGCATCTCGCATTAATCGTTCGACATGATACTCTTTAACATAACCATTCCCGCCGTGCACTTGCACTGCTTCTACAGTGACTTGCATGGCGACTTCAGAAGCTTTTAATTTAGCCATGGCACTTGCATAGCCATAGGGTTTACCTTCATCTTTTAAGACTGCAGCACGATAGACTAACATACGGGCAGATTCTATTTCCATAGCCATTTCTGCTAGCTTAAATGCCACCCCTTGATGTTCAATAATAGGCTTGCCAAAGGCTTTTCGAATTTGTGCATAATCAACGGCTAACTCATATGCACCAGCGGCAATCCCAAGGGCTTGAGCGGCAATCCCTATACGGCCTCCTTCTAAGGTTTTCATGGCGAATTTAAATCCAAAACCGTCTGGACCAATTCGGTTTTCCTTAGGCACTTTTACGTCGGTATAAATAATAGAATGGGTGTCAGAAGAACGAATTCCTAACTTATCTTCTTTTATGCCTATTTCTACTCCTTCCCAACTTTTTTCAACGAGAAATACATTGATTCCTTTATGTCCTTTTTCGCGATCAGTTTGTGCGATTACGAGATGATAATCTGCTTTCCCCCCATTGGTGATCCAGTTTTTAACTCCGTTTAAAACATAGTGATCTCCTTTATCTATTGCAGTGGTCTGCTGACTAGTGGCGTCACTCCCCGCCTCTGGCTCAGAAAGACAAAAACAACCTATAGATGCTCCACTAGCTAAGGACGTGAGATACTTTTCCTTTAACATATCTGAACCAAAGGCTTCTAATCCATATAAAACAAGGGAGTTATGCGCACTCATAATAACAGAAGAACTCGCGTCAATCTTTGATAATTCTTCCATAACCAAAACATAGGATAGTGTGTCCATCCCGCTTCCACCATAAGTAGGGGAAGTCATGATTCCCATAAAACCTAGCTCGCCCATTTCTTTGACTATTTCAGTAGGATAAGCCATTTGAGTATCTCGTTCGACAACACCATCTTTTGCTTTTTGCGCAAAATCACGCGCAGCAGCTTTTATCATTTTGTGCTCTTCTGAAAGGGAAAAATTCATTTTATTAAATTTAATTTAAATACTCTAACTGTAAAAAATAGACATAAACAAGTCAAATCTATACAAACGTTTAAATATTCATTTGATTCTTGCCTAAAATTAACACTTATAAATTCATTAAAAGTGTAAATCTTAAAAAAATTAAAGCCTAATTAAATTAATTCTAAAAATCAAAGCAAGTCAAACAATTTGATGGTAAATCAAAAATATTTTAAGGTTTAAAATTCTAATGCACTAAGCTGCTTGTGGTAAATCAACTTTTCCATTTGGTACCCTATGGTTCATTATTTTAAACCAAACAGGAGGAACAAAGGCTAATAAAATAGAGGAAGGATACCCAAAGGGCAATTGAGGACTATCACTAATATTTTCTAAGACTTGGTATTTTTTAGACGCTTTAAAATGGTGATTACTGTGTCGGGTTAATTCATATAGCACGATACGTCCTATATAGTGATTTGAATTCCAAGAATGATGTGGCTGCACCCTTTCATATCGGCCAGAAGGAAGCTTTTTACGTTGCAACCCATAATGCTCTATATAATTAATTGTCTCTAAAAACAAGAAGGAAATCACGCCCACTATAAGGGCAACTTTTAGGGCGAAGCCTCCCAAGAAAAAATAAATCAAAAACAAATATGCGGGTTGAATCAACGAATACCATAACATATCGTTCTTGAGTGAAAAGAACATCTTGTTTTGCTGTTTGAGTAATTTAAACTGGATCGCCCAAGCATTGCGGTATTGCCTTAAAACAGAGTCGATCCAAAAATGATATACTGTTTGATTTACTTTTGAAGTAGCAGGATCAAGTGGCGTCGCTACGTTTTTATGGTGCCCAAAGTTATGCTCTAGATAGAAGTGCATATACAAACACGGCATCAACAATAGTTTAGAAAGTGTGCGCTCAAATTGTGTCTTGCGGTGACCAAGCTCATGCGCAACATTAATCGCATTTGTCGCTAAAAGAATACCGAGTGAAAGGATAATACCAACATATTCTGTAGTGGTATAAGTATTTGTACTTAGCACAAACAAACCATACCCTAGCAGTCCAAAAACAAAGGGAATATTGAGGTAAAGAAGGAAATCAAACAAAAAGTTATTTAAACGCTTTTCTTTTTGAGCAGGAGAATACTTTTGATCATAGTCAGACAAAATCATCTCTAATACTGGGATAAAAATAAAAGTGTAAATAGGTGCAGCAAAAGTCAGGAGTCCAGTAGATAAAACAGATACTAATGTAGCCAAAGGCACCGTATAGGCAAATAAATACTTCAAGTCATTCATATAGTTCGATTAAAACGAATATACGATTTATTTTAACAGAGTATTTAACCCATGAATTTAAACCGAAATCATCACTGCTTTAAGAGGATTGCTCGTCCTGGATCCTTTTAGCCTTATACAAAACACTAAAGGTCAAACTCAAAATTACTAAGGCAATCCCTATTAGGCTGGTCAAAGTATAGACTTCGCCAAACCAGTACACCCCAAAGCTTAGGGTAAAAACAACCTCAGAATATTTGATTGGGGCAACCTTACTTGCTTCATCGTTTTGAAAAGCTTTGGTCATATAGTATTGCCCAAAGAAACCAAAAAAGCCTAACAAGAAAAGAAGTACCCATTCATAACCATTCGGAATGATAAAGTTATTGATGCTGCCTAGCAATCCAGTCAAGGTGGCTATTCCCATAAAGAATAAAACCACTAAAAGTGGATGATCTCGCTTCCCGATTTTTGAAATAATAATGTAAACAATCGCACTAAAAAAAGCGGCTGCTAAAACAACTCCCACACCAAATAAACTAATCGAAGCATCAAAACCTTTAATTAAAACTACGCCCAAAAAAGCTAGAAAATACAGCACCCATTGAAATGGAAAGATCCTTTCTTTTAAAAAGTAGACGGCTAAAACGCCGCCAAAAAGAGGAGCGATATAACGAATGGTCACCGCAGACCCAATCGGGATAAAATGAATCCCCAAAAAGAAAAGAGACATGGAAGTCACCCCAACAACACCTCTTAATATCAATAATTTAGGCTGATTTGGCTGAAGAGAAACCTTTTGAGATCGAATTAAGAAATAAGTCAATATCAATGTCCCCAAAGAACGAAAAAACACCAACTCAAAGGTGGGATAGTGAATTAAGTATTTTACCAAGGCATTCATAAAGGCAAAAGCAAAGGTGCTTAGCAACATATAACGAATCGATGGTGATATTTTTTTCAAGAGCTTTATTTCAGTACAAATATCGCCAAATGTTAACACTCTAAATGATTAAAAGAGTAATATTGTGTTAGAAATACAACATTACAAGCATATGCTGACCCCCACTTTTCTTTTTGCTGCTGCAGGGGCTTTTCTTTTGGGAATTGCTAAGTCTGGGGTAAAAGGAATTGCCGTTTTTATCGTCATCCTTTTTGTTTATGCCTTTGACGCCAAAGCTTCTACTGGAATTCTGCTTCCGCTATTAATTGGTGGAGATATTTTTGCCATCCTATATTATAAAAAATACACCCATTGGAAATATGTTTTCACCCTTATCCCATGGATGTTTATCGGGGTGATTCTGGGAACTTATGGAGGAAATTTATTAGACGAAACCACCTTTAAAACGGGGATGGCAAGTCTGATTTTATTGACCACATTATTATTGTTTTATTTAGAAAGAAAACCCTTAAAAACAGTTCCAACACGTTGGAGTTTTGGAGGTTCTTTAGGCATATTAGCTGGCTTTACCACCATGATAGGGAATTTAGCTGGAGCAGTCACTAACATCTATTTTATCGCCATGCGACTACCAAAAAATGTTTTTATTGGCACCTCTGCCTATATCTTCTTTATCATCAATATTTTTAAAATACCATTTCATATTTGGGTCTGGGAAACCATTGATTTAGGTTCGGTAAAAATCAGCTTGCAGTTTTTCCCTTTTTTGGCCTTTGGCCTTTTTGTCGGAGTTAAATTGGTCAAAAAAATCAACGATGAAGGATACCGAAAATTAATTTTAATCCTAACAGCGATAGGAGCAATTGTCCTATTCTTTCGCTAGTCCCTCGATAATTTCTTCCACAATTTCAGGGTTTAAGAGGGTAGAAATATCGCCCAATTGATCTGTTTCATTCGCCGCTAATTTGCGTAAAATACGACGCATTATTTTCCCACTTCGTGTTTTAGGCAAACCAGAAACCACCATCACCCGATCGGGTTTTGCAATAGGACCAATTTGTTTAGAAATCTCTTCGCGCACTTCTGCAATAAGAGCTGCATTATCTTCAACAGCTTCATAGAGAATCACATAAGCCATCAAGGCATTCCCTTTAACATCGTGTGGATATCCTACTACTGCACTTTCTACAACAGCTGGGTTTGTATTGATCGCATTTTCTATTGGTGCTGTCCCTAAGTTGTGCCCAGAAACGATCACAACATCGTCGACTCGTCCTGTAATTCGATAATTCCCGTCTGCATCACGCAAAGCACCATCTCCAGGAAAATACCTCCCTTCAAAAGCAGAAAAATACACCTCCTTATAACGCTCGTGATCCCCATAAATTGACCGTGCAATTCCTGGCCATGGGTGGTTAATCACTAAGATCCCCTCTGCTTCTCTTTCTATGATAACTTTCCCTTCCTTATCCATTAAAGCGGTTTGAATTCCTGGCAATGGCTGTGTTGCATAGGTCGGTTTTTGTTCGGTAACTCCAGCCAGAGAAGAGATTAAAATTCCTCCTGTTTCTGTTTGCCACCAAGTATCAACAATAGGGGTTTGATTATTCCCGATATGGGTATCGTACCAATGCCAAGCTTCCTCGTTAATGGGCTCCCCTACAGAGCCTAACACCTTTAAAGAAGACAAATCATAATCCTCAATTAATTTTGTAGGATGCTTAGCCAAAGCGCGTATCGCCGTGGGGGCGGTGTAAAACTGAGTGACTTTGTGTTTTTCACAAATTTCCCAAAAGCGATTCCATTTTGGATAAGAAGGAACCCCTTCAAAATGAACTGATGTTGCCCCACAAGCAAGCGGTCCATAGACCATATAGCTATGTCCTGTAATCCATCCAATGTCTGCTGTACACCAATAAATATCATCTGGTTGATATTGAAAAACATTCATGAAAGTATATGCGCTATAGACCATATAGCCGCCACAACTATGCACCATACCTTTAGGTTTACCTGTCGAACCAGAAGTATATAAAATAAATAGTGGGTCTTCAGCATCCATTATCTCTGGCTCACAAGTCTCTGCTAATCCACTGACAAAATCATGCCACCAAATATCTTTTCGTGCATTCCAATTAATCTCTTGAAAAGTACGCTGAAAAACGATGCACTTTTTTACACTATCACAGTGTTCAAGTGCTTCATCTGCTATGGCTTTTAGAGGAACTGTTTTACTCCCTCTAAAAGCACCGTCAGATGTAATCAATAAAGCACAAGAAGCATCATTAATCCTTGCTGCAAGTGCGCTAGAAGAAAATCCTGCAAAAACAACTGAATGGACCGCGCCTATTCTTGCACAGGCCAAGACTGCAATGGTAAGTTCAGGGACCATGGGCATATAGATACATACCCTATCTCCCTTTTTAATCCCTTGATTTTTTAAACCATTTGCAAAACGGCAAACTGCGTCTAATAACTCTTTATAAGTGAAGCGAACATTAGCATCGTTAGGATCATTAGGTTCCCAAATTATTGCTTCCTTCTCGGGATGTGTCGCAACATGTCGATCGAGACAATTTTCTGTTATGTTTAATTTCCCCCCTAAAAACCACTCTGTTTTAGGAATAGACCAATCGTATCTAACCACATCATCCCATGGCTGCTGCCATTTAAAAGTTGAGGCAATTTCTCCCCAAAAATCTTGTGGGCTTTCGATGGATTTTTTACAAGCTTCTTTAAAGGAATCATTTGTTTTTAACTGATAATCATACAGCTGTTTCATTCGATCAAATATTTAGTATTCCAATATATAAAATTGATATGAATCCAGATAATCATATACAAAAAGATAGTAATTTGTTGAAAATTTAATAATGATCTCAAAAGGAAATAAGCTCTATAGCATCCTAAAAATTAAATGTCCTCAATGCCATGAAGGCGCTTTTCTCGAACGCAAAGTTTATGATTTTTCTGCGTTTACTAAGGTGCGTAAGTCTTGCCCTAATTGTGGATTGAATTATCACGTTGAACCCAGCTTCTATTATGGATCGATGTATGTTGCTTATGCTTTAGGTGTAGCTATTATGGTCGCAATGGTAATCCTTAACTTTCTTCTATTTGAAGCTTTTTCATTCCTCCGCACCTTTGGGATGGTAGTAGGAGCGGTTATCACAACAGCTCCATTAATGAATGCTATTGCCAAAATTATTTGGGCCAATTTTTTCTTTCACTACAAACCTAAATGGAAAAAATAATCACGCTTTAACCAATTTAATCACTTGAGATAGTGCAGCTTGATCAAGTTGATATTGCTTCGCAGAAAAAAGGGAATCACAAGAAGATTCCATCTCTTTCTTTGCGGATAAATGAATCCACTCAAAACCCTTACTTTTAAATGCAAGACAATTACTTGCATTTATACCACTCCCCGGTAAAATGGTTAACTCCTTCTTCGCATAATCTTTCCATCGCTTCAATGAATGAATTCCTTCTAGAGCTGTACTCTTTTGCCCAGAAGTCAAGACGCCATCATAACCCAAATCAATTAGTTGTTTTAAAGCAATTTCTGGTGCATTTAGCTCATCAAAGGCACGATGAAAATACAGTGCGCCATTAGAGACAATCGATCGAAAACTTTTTAAAACTGCTATAGGGAGATTTTCATCTTTTGTCAGCGCACCCGTAACAATACCAGCCACCCCTAAATCGTGCAGTTGTTCAATGGTCTTTTTCATCCCAGAAATCATAACTTTTGAATACATAAAATCTCCACTTCGTGGCCTAACTAATACATGTATCGGAATAGTACTCATCGCAAGAGCCTGCTCGACCATGGCAAGAGAGGGCGTTAAACCGCCACACGTTAATTCAATACAAAGCTCAATGCGATCAACTGCAAGAGATTGAATACGTTGAACGTCTTCTAGTCGATTAATACAAACCTCTATTTTCATTGTAGGAAGGAGGAATTTTGATCTAAAGTATTTTAGGAAAGGTAAGTAGATTTTAATACATTGGTAAATATGAAACGTAGATCTTTTATACATAAAGTTGCTTTGGCGGGAACCGCTCCAGCATTATTACCCAAAAGTAGTTTTGCACAACAAACAACTGTTACCCCCATTAAAAATGATCCTATTTCCATTTGTACCTGGAATTTCAAAGAAGCAAATGCAACCGCTGGAAATGCATTAATGAAAGGTGATAATGCCCTCAATGCTGCCATTCTTGCCGCCCAAGTGGAAGAAGAAAATCCAGCTAACAGTACTGTAGGTTATGGAGGAGCACCAGATAGAGATGGGCAAGTTACCCTTGACGCCTGTGTGATGGATCATCAAGGCAATTGTGGTGCTGTGCTCGCAGTTGAAAATATTGTTCATGTTGCTGCCTTAGCAAGAGATGTAATGACAAAAACACCTCATGTGATGCTTTCAGGAAAAGGCGCCGAACAATTTGCGAGGGAACAAAATTACCCAAACACTCCCCTGCTTACCTCGCAGGCAAAAGCAGCCTGGAAGCAATGGAAAGAAACTGAAAAATACCAACCCATTATCAACATAGAAAACCACGACACCATTGGGGTCTTGTGCCGCGATAAAGAAGGAAATATCAGTGGGGCGTGCAGTACCAGCGGCTTAGGCTATAAAATGAAAGGCAGAGTCGGAGATTCTCCCATTATAGGCGCAGGACTCTTTATCGATAACGAAGTGGGGGGAGCCGTCGCTACTGGTATGGGAGAAGAGGTCGTTAAGACAGTAGGAAGTTTTCTAATCGTCGAATTAATGCGACAAGGAAAAAGTCCGCAAGAAGCTTGTGATGAAGCCATTGATCGTATTGTTAAAAAACAACAGGGCATCCCTAACTTTCAAGTCGCATATATTGCACTAAATAAAGCTGGAAATATCGGCGCACGATGCATTCACCAAGGGTTTTCCTATATGCATTACCAAAATAACCAAAACAAAAACATCGCTGTTAAGGCTCATTCAAGTTTATGAAATATATTTTAGCCATCGATGCTGGAACTACTAGTTCACGCGCCATCCTTTTTGATAAAAACGGGCAACAAAAAGCCATTGCTCAACATGAATTCCCTCAGTACTTTCCGCAAGAAAGTTGGGTTGAACACAATGCCAACGAAATTTGGGAAACCCAGTTAAAAGCTGTAAAAAAGGTGCTAGCAACTAAAACTATTGCCTCTACCGAAATTGCTGCCATAGGGATTACCAATCAAAGAGAAACCACCATTATCTGGGATCGAAAAACAGGCGAACCCGTTCACAATGCCATTGTCTGGCAAGATCGAAGAACTGCAAGCATTTGTGATGATTTAAGTAAGCACGCCTCAACTTTTTTAAACAAAACTGGACTGATTCTAGACGCCTACTTTTCTGGTACTAAAATCAAATGGATACTAGACAGTGACCCTAATATACGTCAAAGAGCCGAAGCAGGCGACCTCGCCTTTGGGACAGTCGACTCTTGGCTAATCTGGAAATTAACAAACGGAAAGGTACATACCACAGACGTGACCAATGCCAGTAGAACATTGATCTATAACATCCATGATCTTTCTTGGGATCAAGAATTATTGAGCCTTTTAAATATCCCTGCAAGCTTATTACCCACAGTGGTAAGCTCCTCAGAAAAAGTAGGAGAAACTGACGCAGATGTTTTAGGCGTCACCCTCCCGATTAGCGGAATTGCTGGAGACCAACAAGCGGCCCTTTTTGGGCAACTGTGTATTGAACCAGGGGATGTGAAAAACACCTATGGAACAGGATGTTTCTGCATCATGAATACAGGCGAAAAAGCAGTTGCCTCAAACAATAAAATGCTCACCACCATAGGCTGGCAACGAAATGGGAAAACCTTCTATGCTCTTGAAGGTAGTGTATTTATCGCCGGGGCATTGATACAATGGCTAAGAGATCAATTAAAAATCATTAAGGCTGCGCCAGAAGTTGAAGCACTAGCCAAAACGGTAAAAGACAATGGCGGAGTAACCTTCATTCCTGCCTTATCAGGTTTAGGAGCACCCTACTGGGATCCAGAGGCGACAGGCGCCATAATGGGTATTACCAGAGGAACAGAAAAAGGACATATCGCTCGCGCTGCCCTAGAAGCGATTGCCCTGCGATCTAGGGATATTATCATTGAAATGCAAAAAGATGCTAGGGCAGAATTCTCCACCTTAAAAGTCGATGGGGGCGCAACAGGCAATGATCTCTTAATGCAAATTCAAGCAGATTTATTACAAAAAGAGGTCGTTCGACCAAACACAACAGAAACCACCGCCCTGGGGGCTGCTTTTTTTGCCGGTCTAGCGGTTGGTTTTTGGAAAGACGAAGACGAACTAAAATCCATCTGGGAAGAAGACAAAACCTTTCAACCTAAAGACAACCCTAACACCGAACGCATTTTATCGCTTTGGGCAAAACGCATCCCAAAAGTATTAAAAGACAATGGATAGAAAAAGTCATTTAAAAAAAGTAAAGAGAAGAAAAAAGCCTTGGGACGTCTTGATTATCGGAGGTGGCGCCTCTGGCCTTGGAGCAGCTGTTGATGCAGCGAGTCGAGGATATCGCACCCTCTTATTAGAAAAAAAGGACTTCGCCAAAGGCACTTCTTCCCGCAGTACAAAACTTGTTCACGGAGGAGTCCGTTATTTACAAAACGGAGATATCTCTCTGGTGATTGAAGCCCTAAAAGAGCGGGGGATTATGCGAAAAAATGCACCACACCTAGTGCAAGACCTCAGCTTTGTAATTCCCTCTTACGATTGGTGGAACAGTCCCTTTTATGGTATTGGTCTTAAAATTTATGATATGATGGCTGGAAACCTAGGACTGGGTCCCTCTACCCTTTTAGACCGAGAAGAAACCATCGATCTTATCCCTAATGTCAAAAAGAAAGGATTAAGAGGGGGAGTAATTTATCACGACGGACAATTTGATGACGCTCGTATGGCGATTAGTTTAGCACAAACTGCTGAAAATCACGGGGCAAGTCTTATCAACTATTGCGGAGTAACAAGTCTTGTCAAAGAAGGGGATATGATTACTGGCGTCACCGCTCAAGATGAGTTTAGCGGAGAAGAATACAACATTTCAGCTAAAGTAGTGATCAATGCCACAGGCGTTTTTTCTGATCAAATCATTCAAATGGATCAACCCGGAAGCCGCAAGCTAATCGTTCCAAGTCAAGGGGTACACATTGTCTTAGACAAGTCTTTTTTAAACGGGCCTCATGCGATTATGGTACCTCATACAACAGACGGGCGCGTCCTTTTTGCCGTTCCGTGGAATGATTATGTCGTGGTGGGAACCACCGATACTCAAATCGAACAACCCCTAGAAGAACCCATTGCTCTGGAGCAAGAAATAGATTTTATCCTAGAAAATGCAGGTGCCTATATGACCACTCCCCCAACCCGGGCAGATGTCAAAAGTGTTTTTTCTGGATTGAGACCACTCGCTGCTCCAGAGAACAACGGTAATGCTACTAAAGAAATATCTCGCCACCATAAAGTTACCGTAAGCACCTCTGGCTTAGTCAGTATTTTAGGGGGGAAATGGACCACCTATCGCAAGATGTCAGAAGATTTAATCAATACTGCACAATCTGTAGGTGGTCTCCCAGAACGCAGTTGTATTACCCATAGTTTACCCATACACGGCTATGACTATAACTCTGACTGGACTAACCCACTGCATGTCTATGGGGCTGATATTGAGAAAATCCATAAACTCGATGAAGCTGGAAATAAATCTCTAAGTGACCAATTACATTTAAGTAAAAACCAAATCATTTGGGCAGTAAGGGAAGAAATGGCCATGACAGTAGAAGATGTCTTAGCACGGCGTTCTAGAGCCTTATTCCTCAATGCTGAAGCTGCTTTGGCGCTCGCGCCGAAAGTGGCAAAGATTATGGCAGAAGAAAGCGATCAAAACCAAGACTGGATCGACCAGCAAATCAAAGAATTTAAAGCATTAACTCAAAAATATTTATTATCATGATGACGCCATTTATTGCCGAAATTATCGGAACAGCACTATTACTTTTATTAGGGGGCGGAGTGGTCGCTAATGTAAGCTTGAAGAAAACCTATGGAGAGGGTCAGAGTGCACTTGTCTTAATCACCACAGCCTGGGGATTTTCCGTTTTTGTCGGTGCCTATGTTACTGGGCAATTTAGCGGAGGACACCTTAATCCAGCGGTTACTTTAGGCCTAGCTGTGATCGGAAAGTTTTCTTGGAGTTTAGTACCACTATACATAGTTGCACAAGTGATTGGCGCTATGCTGGGGAGTTGGTTAAACTACTTGCTCTATATTGATCACTACCGCATTACAGAAGATGAAGACACCATCCGAGGAACATTTTGTACCGCTCCTGCAATTCGCAGTTTTAAAAACAATTTCTTTAGTGAAGCCTTAGGCACTTTTATACTTGTCTTTGGTATCTTTTTTATCGCTTCTCCCTCTATTGTAATTGATGGAGTGACGACAGAAAACTTTGGGATTGGCTCATTAGATGCACTTCCTGTTGCCTTATTGGTATGGGTGATTGGGATGAGTTTAGGAGGTACGACAGGGTACGCGATAAATCCTGCACGGGATTTTGGACCGCGTTTGGTCTATCAATTGATTCCTAGAAAGAACAAAAAAGCAGATTGGGGCTATAGTTGGATTCCCATCTTAGGCCCCTTGACAGGAGCCTTTATTGCTGGGGTAATTTACAATGTGCTAATGGCTTAATTATTTGGCCACATTCACCGCACGGGTCTCTCTAATCACGGTCACTTTTACTTGACCTGGATAGGTCATATCTGTTTGAATCTTTTGTGAAATCTGGAAAGATAATTCTGACGCATTGTTATCAGACACCTTTTCGCTTTCTACTATAACGCGAAGTTCACGGCCTGCTTGTATCGCATAAGCTTTGCTGACCCCATTAAAATCATAGGCGATCTTTTCTAGATCTTTTAAACGCTGGATATAGCTATCCAAGACTTGTCTACGGGCTCCTGGACGAGCACCAGAGATAGCATCACATACTTGAACAATAGGCGATAAAAGTGAGGTCATTTCGACCTCGTCGTGGTGCGCCCCGATGGCATTACATACCTCTGGCTTCTCCCCGTGTTTTTCTGCCCATTGCATTCCTAAGATGGCGTGAGGTACTTCTGTTTCCTCTTCGGGTACTTTTCCGATATCGTGTAAGAGGCCTGCGCGTTTAGCGAGTTTAGGATTAATCCCTAATTCTGATGCCATAACCCCACATAACTTCGCGACTTCTCTCGAGTGTTGTAAAAGGTTTTGTCCATAAGAAGAACGGTATTTCATTCGCCCTACCATCTTGATTAATTCTGGACTTAAACCGTGGATGCCTAAATCGATCACGGTGCGTTTTCCTACTTCGATAATTTCGTTTTCAATTTGCTTAGTCGTTTTCTTTACCACCTCTTCAATTCGAGCGGGGTGAATACGACCATCTGTCACTAAACGATGAAGCGATAAACGAGCGATTTCTCTTCTGACGGAGTCAAAACAAGAAAGAATAATTGCCTCTGGGGTGTCATCGACAATGATTTCCACTCCTGTTGCCGCTTCTATGGCGCGGATATTTCGCCCTTCACGGCCAATAATACGTCCTTTAACATCGTCTGAATCGATATTGAATACAGAGACACAGTTTTCTACCGCTTCTTCTGTTCCAATACGTTGGATGGTATTGATGATGATTTTTTTGGCTTCTTGTTCTGCAGAGAGCTTAGCTTCTTCAATCGATTTTTGAATAAAAGACATGGCCTCTGTTCTAGCACTGTCTTCTAAGGAAGCGATCAATTCTTTTTTAGCGTCTTCTGTAGTGAGACCAGAAACGACTTCCAGTTGTTCTTGGTAGCGTTTTTCTGCCTTACCTAGTTCTACCTTTTTGCGATCGATATTTTGGATACGCTGATCTAGGTTATTGGCTTTTTGTTCTAAACGCTCGTTAACGTTTTTGGTTTTGGACAATTCTTTGTTTAAGGTATTCTCTTTTTCGCGGGCGCGTTTTTCAACTTCACTGACCTTTTTCTCCCGGCTAAAGATGACCTTTTCGTGTTCTGCTTTTAATTCGATAAAACGCTCTTTGGCTTGTAGCATTTTATCCTTCTTTATTCTGTCAGACTCTTGGTGCGCTTTTTTAATAATGCGTCTGGCCTGCTGTTCGCTTTTCTTGATACGGTTTCCCGCTTTGGTGCGTTGAGCGATTTGCATGGCGATTACGCCTAGTAGTCCCCCGCCAACTGCTGCCCCTATAATGAGTATTGTTGTTGTCATTGCTATTGTGATTAAATCAAAAAAGCCTGCATCGGTCTAGGATTTGTATAAACTCCATAATAACAGGATTGCGGCTAACCTATGGATCAAGGATCTGTTCTAGACAGCGTGCTTTTACCATATGGACTCACCTCTTTTAAAAAAAAGTTCGTTGAGTTTATCAAAAAAGTAAACCAATACAGGCAGTAAGTGTATCTATCTTAAAGAACGGATCAGAAAGCGGCCATGTGCTCTTCGATCATCTGATTGAGATGGTCGATCGTAGCGGTATCCATAGCGGTACTTTCTTTTTCATTTTGGCGGTTTTGCTCCACTTGAGTTGCATATTGCAACGCACACATGGCCAAGACGTCTTGCTTGTCGCGCACCGCATAGTTTTGTTCCAACTGTTTGATCATTGCCTCAATTTTTTTGGCCGAAGCGCGCAAGGCTTCCTCCTGTTCTGGAGCTACAGATAAGGGGTAAACCCGGTCTGCAATAGTCAGTTTTATTTTTAGCAAATCACTCATACTATTCTCTATGCTAGCTGTTGTAACTGGTTGATACAAGTATCCAATTGTTGAATCAGCGCATTGATTTTATGTTTGGTTGTCGCATTACTTTCGTTACTGCCGAGTAAGGAATTCGCCATGGACAATGAATCGTTTTCATTTCTCAACACCTGCTTCTCTTCTTCTATTGCCTTGAGCTTAGATTGATTGTCTTCTAGCTGTAGGCGAAGGGATTCGAGCGCATAGTGATTGTCTTTTAACTTATTTAACAACAGCACTATATTCTGCTCGAGCTGTGCAACACGTTGATTGGATTCATTCATAACGCCTTCTTAACTCCTATATTCAAAGGTAGGGAATTTTATCTTTGCCTTAGTTTTCCAAAAGCCACATTTTAAATTTTAACAGAATTTTTAAACTTTCGAAAGACTGGAGTTAAGCAATTCAAAGGCCTTCTCCCCTAAGGATAAGGGAACTAAGAAGTAATCATGATGATAGGCCGCAATCACATTACACGGAATATTCGCGGTCGCTAATACCTCCGATACTTTTGCCGTGATGCCCACCGCTTCTAATGCAGTATTGTTCGACAATTGAATACAACGACAAGGAAAAGTATAGGGTAATCCTGCAGCTTTTTCTTGTGGAATCACATAAGACAGTCCTTCTTTTTCTTTGAACTGAGCAAAGGGGATAACTCACGCAGGGCAACCTTGAGTGTAAACATAAACAGTAGGATGTAAAACGAATTTATAGTCCATAACAGCAATCAATGTACATTTTTTATATCTTTAAACTACCTAAATTTTAAACATGTTACGTCTTACGTTCCTACTTTGCTTTATAGCGTGTGGTCTATGCTGTGGTCAGCAGACTTCTCCCCTAGAAATCCTTTTACAAGACGAAGAACCCTTACGCATTAAAGCACGGGAGTATCCAGAAGCAAAAAAAGCCTTTGCTCAATATCGCTTAAAAGTTATAAGCGGCTCTGTTGTTGGTGCTTCTGGGGTAATATTACTCAATCATTCTTTGGGGAGTATCTCCCCTAGAAAACCTCACCAATGGGCGGTTACTGGGATGGGAGTAGGACTTGTAACGGCGGGATTATTTATTACTAAGGGAGCCAAAATAAAAACGCCAAGAAGCCAAAGACATCGTAAAACAAAAAAAGTCAGTCGCTTTTCAATGGCAACCCAATGGTTTAAAGATCACTTTTTAAACTTTCTTCAATATTCTTTGTACTTTGAGCCGAAATAAATTTTCAGCGAATGCGATCTTATTTAAACTATATTTTACTCCTGTTTTTGTTCGTTCAATGTGGTGAAAAAGTCCTTCCTGAAGGGGCCATTGAACTTCCTAGAAAAATTCGAGAGACCTCTGGTCTTGCTACTTTAAATAATCAATTTCTCACCTTTAATGATTCTGGCGGAAAAGCTACATTGTATGCCATAAATCTTGACGGAACAGGCTTAAAGAAACACAAAATAAAAGGCGCCATTAACCGCGACTGGGAAGACATCGCCCAAGACAGTGCTTACTTTTACATCGCTGATATGGGCAACAATGCTGGTAACAGAAAAGACTTGACCATCTATATCGTACAGCATGATTTTAGCTTAGTGGACTCTATCAAAATAAGCTATGCCAGCCAAAAGAAATTCAAGAAACGTAAAAAACACAAATACGATGCAGAAGCCTTAATGGTCTATGGAGATTCCTTGCTATTGTTTTCAAAAAACCGAAAGTCGTATAAAACCCAACTCTATGTTTTTCCAAAAAAGGGGGGAGAATACCAGCTCACTAAGCGCAAAACTTTTGACGTAAACGCGCTCATCACCGGGGGAGATTATGACCACAAGACAAAAAAGTTAATCTTGACGGGTTATCTCCCAGACTATACCCAATACATCTTTAAGGCAGAAAACTTTTCTTTAGACAAGCTTGACCAAGTCAAGATCGAACGCTACCCACTCGCTTTTGAAAACGCACAGGTCGAGGCCACTAAGATTTTAGATGATGGCAGCGTTTGGATTAGTTCTGAAGGGGAAGACGTCAACGTTCCCTTTATTTACCAAGTGGACTTTGATCAACTCCAAACTCCCTAATGTTGAACCCTTAAAATCAAGTTTGATTTATGAAACTAGTACACTTTTTTACTTCCACAAAAGCATATCACGATCTAAGTTTGTTATTCGCCAGACTCTTTACGGGCTATTTCATGCTCACTTTACATGGCTGGGGAAAAATCACTGCTGGTACAGACCGCTGGAATAGATTAGGATCTGGCTTAAGCGATTTGATTGGGTTGGACTTTTTAAGTATTCCCTTAGGCTTTATGGCCAGTTTTGCCGAATCGATTGGCGCCATACTCATCATCATTGGGTTAACCACTCGCCCCGCTGCTTTCTTATTGGCTTTCACCATGTTTGTCGCAGTGTGCAAAAAGCTCCCAGGAGGCATCAAAGGCGCAGAACTGCCCGCCCTCTTCCTTTGTCTCTCTCTCGTGATTTTGCTCTCTGGGGCAGGAAAATACAGTATAGATTACCTCCTTAAACAAAAAAAATAAAATGTTTATACCCACTATTTATTTATTGCTCAGCTTTTTTCAGGCTCCCGCCAAAATGGACGATGCTGTAATGGTTGGCAAATGGAAGCTCGCTAGAAAAGCCCCCCTTGAGGGACCTAATCGCTGCTTTGTAGACAACCTTACTTTCTATGAGAATAACGAATTTGAACTAGTCTTTAAAACCCTTATCGCTAACGTTGAAAAGGTCTACACCTATACCGGAGAAGTCAATAGTCAAGGAGATGCAAATATTGCTTTAGGCGATAGTATCGCCTATTTAAAAGACTTTAAACAGGTGGAAAACAAAATTGATTTTCGCTTTGAATACGGTGCAAATCTAGGAATGTTTTGTGCTAGAGAAGATCAGCCATACCCTCACAAACATCTTCCGCATGAGATCAAGGGAGAAAAAGTAAAGTCTTAAATAACAAATGAATCTACTCTCTGTCGAAGGGGTTGGTAAAACCTTTCAGGATAAAGCGATATTTGAAAATATTTCTTTCGGAATTAATCAAGGACAAAAGATTGCCTTAATCGCTAAAAACGGTTCTGGAAAGACCACCTTGCTCAAAGTGATTGCTGGAGTGCTTTCGCCAGATCAAGGAGAAGTCAATCAACGCAAAGACTTGCGGGTTTCTTTTTTGGCGCAAGAGCCTATTTTAAATCCACAACTTACCGTAGAAGAGTGTATCCTTCAATCGGGGAATGAAATTCTACAGGTCATCCAGCGCTATGAAACTGCCCTCCTACATCCAGAAGATGAAGAAGCATATCAGGCGGCTTTTGAAGCCATGGATCAACACCAAGCCTGGGACTTTGAAACCCAATACAAGCAAATCTTATTTAAGCTAAAGCTAGATCAGCTAGAGGCAAAAGTGGGCAGTCTTTCTGGAGGACAACGAAAGCGTATTGCCCTTTGTATCACTCTGCTTGAAAAACCCGATTTATTGATCTTGGATGAGCCCACAAACCATCTTGATCTAGAAATGATCGAATGGCTTGAAACTTATTTTGCGAAAGAGAAATTCACCCTTTTGATGGTCACCCACGACCGCTATTTCTTAGAACGTGTTTGCAATGAAATCATTGAATTAGACAACGGAGAGCTCTATACCTATAAAGGCAACTATTCTTATTACCTCGATAAAAAAGATGCGCGTATCGTTCAAGAAACCACCGAAGCCCATAAAAACAAACAGCACTTTAAAAAAGAATTAGAGTGGATGCGACGCCAGCCTAAAGCGCGAACAACAAAATCAAAATCCCGCATTGAAGACTTTAAAGTCATCAAGGCAAAAGCGCACCAGCGTCGTCAAGAACACGAAGTCCAACTAGAAATCAATATGGAACGCCTGGGGACAAAGATGATTGAGATGCATGCGGTAGGAAAAGCCTTTGGTGACAAAGTTATCTTAGATAAATTTGACTACAACTTCCAACGGAATGACCGTATTGGGATCATCGGGAAAAACGGAACGGGAAAATCGACCTTCCTCAATCTACTCACGGGAACAGATAAAGTAGACAACGGAAAGATTGTCTGGGGAGAAACCGTCAAATTTGGCTACTACACTCAGGGGGGAATTGAAGTAAAAGAGGGCCAAAAAGTAATTGAAGTCATTCGAGAATTTGGGGAATTTATTCCCCTCAAAAAAGGCAGAAAAATCTCTGCACAACAACTCTTAGAACGCTTTCTTTTTGACCGCAAGAAACAATACGACTTTGTCGAAAAACTCAGCGGGGGAGAAAGAAAACGCCTTTATTTGTGCACTGTTTTAATTCAAAATCCCAACTTCCTTATCCTCGATGAGCCTACAAATGACCTTGATATTGTTACCCTCAATGTCTTAGAAAGTTTTCTATTAGATTTTCCTGGATGTTTAATCGTTGTTTCCCACGACCGCTACTTTATGGATAAGATTGTCGATCACTTATTTGTTTTCCGCGGAGCAGGACAAATCGATGATTTCCCAGGAAATTACTCCGACTTTAGAACCTATGAAGACAGTCAACCAAAGGAGGAGAAATCCAAAGATGGCAAAACCAAAAACGATTGGAAAAATCCCAAAGAACAAGAAAGCAGCTTATCCTATAACGAGCAAAAAGAGTTTAAACGTCTTGAAAGAGATATCGCCCGTTTAGAAGAAGAAAAAGCCCAGATGGAAATTCGCTTTACAGCGCCAGACATTACCCCTGAACAAATCACCGCCCTATCCATTGAACTTAATACTTTAACAGCAACCATAGAAGAAAAAACAGAACGCTGGTTTGAACTTTCGCTCTTAACAGATTAGACCAATAACCACAACAAACTAATACATACAAAACCCACTAGAACGATCAAATCTTAGATCTGGTAGGTAAAAAGGAACCGATCAAGAAGGATCCTTTACCTACACCTAGGAATAAATTGGCTACAAAAAGGGAAACTTGTATCTTCGTTTTATGGCCCAACGAATTAAACAACTCTTATTCATTTCGCTTTTTGCGATTTTACCCCCCTTCATACAAGCCCAAAATGAGGCCACTCCTCCCCTAGATATTCCCTTAAAATTGTCGGGAACTTTTGGCGAATTTCGCCCTACTCATTTCCATGCGGGCTTAGACATTAAAACCCAAGGGAAACAGGGTTTTAAAGTAAGTAGTATTAAAGCGGGAAGTATTCGCCGAATAAGAGTAGCCACCACCGGCTATGGCAAATGTTTGTACATTCAACATGCCGATGGAACGACCTCAGTCTATGCCCATTTAAAAAAATTCGCTCCTAAAATCGAATCGTTTATCAAGGCTTATCAATATGAGCAAGAAACCTTTGTCACGCAGAAGTTCTTGAAACTAGGAGAAATCACGGTCGAACAAGGAGAAATCATCGGTTATTCTGGAAATACAGGAGGATCATTAGGCCCGCATTTACATTTTGAAATTCGCGATACAAAAGAAGAAACTCCGCTTAACCCACTTCAATTAGGATTTGAAATCCCCGATAGCATTCGACCTATCGTACAAGAGCTATACCGATATAAGAAAGACATCAATGGGCTAAGTGCCAAAACTCAAATTCCGCTAGAGAGGGTTAACGATAGTGTTTATCAAGCCGACATACTGCGATTGGGCGGGACACACGCTTTTGGGATAAGACTCTTTGACCGACAAGACTTGAGCTATAATCGAAATGGAATTTATAAGGCAACTGTGAAGGTCAACGGCAGCAAAATGTTTTCATATACTTTTGACAAAATTGACTTTAGAGATGGAAAAAAAATTGATGCCTTAATTGACTATATAAGCTATCATGAAGAACGCATTCGCGTCCAAAAGTTATTTAGAGATTTAGATGTGGACTATAGTTTTTTACCTAAAACTGCTCCAAACGGTTTTATTGAATTTACTGAAGGTCGCGCCTATCAAATTGAAATTATTGTAGAAGATTACGCCCACAATAAAACCTATGTTTCTTTTTATGTTGAAGGGAAAACAGATTTCCCGCTAGCAGAAAAAGTCACCATGCAAAACCCTATCTATCCTGATAAAGACTATCTGTTTGCCTTTGATCAACACGAACTTTATATCCCAAAAAACGCCTTCTATCAAACGATAGATTTAAAAATAGAAGAAAAAAAAGATACCCTTGTTATTGCAAAAATTGCTTTACCGCAACGCAAAGGCTTTGAATTAAATGTAGCGATACCAGAGGCCTTAGATTCTCTCCAAAGGCAGCAATTGAGTCTTGCGATATACGACCCTGAAGAAGAGAAGGAAGAAAAAAAACTGCGCTATGTTTGGACCGCAAAAAAGGACAGTATTTTACAAACAAAATACGCCTATCCAGGTCAGTATATACTCACAAAAGACAGCCTAGCTCCTACCATCAAACCGTTAAACTTTAAAGACCAACAATGGATGAGTAACTACAAGTTTCTCGAAATTGTGGTTGATGATGAGTTTTCTGGCATTAAATCTTATCGTGCAACGATGAACGGCCAATGGATTTTAATGGAACACGAACCCAAGGATAATACCTTGATCTATGATTTTAGCGATATTGAATTTGATCAAGCGCAATTAGATTTTGAACTAGAAGTAGAAGATCAAGTAGGCAATCAGTCGGGGTTTAAAGCGACTATCTTTAGGAAGCAACGCTAGTTAGGGCAAAAGCTGCAAGGACTTCAAGTAAGTAATCCACTTCTTCTTTGGTATTGTAACGAGAGAATGAAAAACGAATTGAGGGGTGTTTTTTTATTTCCGTTGGAACGACTTCATCTAAAACATGTGAGCCTATATTACTACCAGCCTGACAAGCACTACCCTTTGAACAGGCAATGCCCTTAAGGTCCAAGTGAAAATCTAAGAGGCCAGCTTTTTCAGCCGGAACGGGTAAACAGACATTGATTAAGGTATAGGTGCTTTTAGCTAAATCGCCACAACAACCATTGAGATGTAATGAGGGGAAAATATTTTTAAGACCCTGTATTAAATGTTTTTTTAGGCCAAGTATGTACTCCTTCTCTGTGGCTAAATTAGCATAAGACAATTCAAGGGCTTTGGCCATGCCTACAATATTGTGAACAGATTCTGTTCCTGCACGTAAACCACGTTCTTGTCCTCCCCCTAAAATAAAGGGATTTAGATCGCTGTTTTTACGAACAAAGGAAAAGCCAACTCCTTTAGGCCCGTGAAATTTATGAGCAGCTGCAGATAAAAAATCAATCTTAATTTCGGCTAAATCAATCTCATAATGCCCCACACCTTGAACGGCGTCACTGTGAAATAAGGCTTTGTGCTTTTGGCAGCTTGCTGCTACCCTAGCAAGATCAAGAATGGTTCCTATTTCATTATTAATATGCATCAAAGTGACTAATTTCTTGCTGTCATCTTTGGCTAACGCCATATCTAAAGCATCATAATCTAGTTGGCCGTGATGATCTACTGGGATATAGATAATCTCACAACCTTTAGTCGCCAAAAAATCTAAGGCATGAATAATGGCATGATGCTCAATTTTAGAACTAATAATCGTTTTAACTCCTAAATCTTCTACCGCACAGCGCAATAACATATTGTCTGACTCTGTTCCACCAGAGGTGAAAATAATTTCTTGAGGGTGGGCATTAAAATGAGCTGCAATACTTTTTCGGGCAGTTTCGATTTGCGTACGAGCAGTTCTCCCAAAACCATGCGTGGAAGAAGGATTCCCAAAAGTATCTCTAAGACTTTCATGCATTACTGCAATCACTTCTTCTCGAAGTGGGGTGGTCGCAGCATTGTCAAAATAAACCTGCATGATTAGACCTTTACTGGTTCAAATTCTTTTAGGGTTGCTGTGATAATTGAAATACAATCTAACAATTGCTCACGTGTCATCACTAATGGTGGTGCAAATCGAATGATATTTCCATGTGTGGGTTTAGCTAACAATCCATTATCGCGCAGTTTTAAGCAAATATTCCAGGCCGTTTCACTGTCTTCTGTATCGTTAATCACGATAGCATTTAACAATCCACGCCCACGAACCAGGTTAACAATTTTGCTTTGGTCAATGTAATTTTGCATTTCTGAACGAAATAGCGCTCCTAATTCACGCGCATTTTGCGTAAGTTTTTCGTCGCGAATAACGGTTAAAGCTTCCATCGCTATAGCTGTTCCTAACGGGTTTCCCCCAAAGGTACTCCCGTGTTGTCCCGGTTGGATCACATCCATAACAGCTCGCTCTGCTAGTACTGCAGAAACGGGAAAAACACCTCCACTTAGGGCTTTTCCTAGAATTAATAGATCGGGTTTTGTATAAGTAGCGGCTTGTTTTTCGCAATGTCCTTCGCAAGAGCAATTTCCGCAAACGGCTAATAAAGCCCCTGTTCTACCGATTCCGGTTTGAATTTCGTCAGCGATTAACAAGACATTGTGCTGGGTGCAAATGGCTCTCACTTTGCGAATAAAATCTTCATCTGGTGTATAAACGCCTGCTTCCCCTTGGATGGGTTCAACTAGGAAACCAGCAATGTTGGGGTTACTCGCTAATACTTTATCTAAAGCATCGGTATCGTTATATGGAATATGAATAAACCCTTGGGTATGCGGACCAAAATGATCTTTTGATCCCGCATCTGAAGAGAATGATATAATTGTTGTTGTTCGCCCATGAAAGTTGTTATCGCAGACGACAATCTGTGCCTGCCCCTCTGGAATACCTTTAACGGTATGTCCCCATTTGCGGGTAATCTTGATGGCGGTTTCTACTCCTTCTGCCCCAGTATTCATGGGTAGGAGGCTTTCAAAGCCAAAGTATTTTGTGACAAATTGCATGTAGCTGCCCAATATGTTGTTGTGAAAAGCACGAGAAGTCAGGGTAAGGGTTTCTGCTTGTTCCTTCATGGCGTTGATGATGCGAGGATGACAGTGGCCTTGATTTACCGCAGAATAAGCCGATAAAAAGTCATAGTACTTTTTCCCTTCGGCATCCCATAAATAAACCCCTTCTCCTTTCGCTAAAACTACTGGAAGTGGGTGATAATCATGTGCACCATATTTTTTTTCGAGTGCTAAATGATCTTGTGAGGTGATGGCTTTTGTAGTTTCCATATCTAAAACCGTTTTAAAATTATAAATACAAAATTCCTACTTATTTGGGAGAGAAATCATCCAGCTCAAATGTACAAATATTTCTTTGAATTCTTCAAAAACAGGCGTTTTAGATACGCATTTAAAAGCGTACTTTTGCGGCATGCGAAATCGACACAAATCCAAAACCTTTGAACAGCTCACCATTATCGATACTGCTGCAAAAGGAAAAACAGTTGCAAAAACAGACGAAGGGATTCCCATCTTTTTAAATGAAGGAGTGCCAGGAGATGTGGTTGACATTAGAACTTATAAAAAGCGAAAAGGCTTTTTTGAAGGGAAAGTAGAACACTATCACAAACAATCTGAAGATCGTACCACTCCTGCCTGTGAACACTTTGGCACCTGTGGTGGCTGCAAATGGCAACATATGCAATACCCTGCGCAACTCAAGTTTAAAGAAAAAGAAGTTACTGAAAACTTTAAAAGGATTGGAGGAGTCACTCCAGTAACAACTGCAGCTATTTTAGGGAATAAAAGTCCTTACTTTTATCGCAATAAAATGGAATTTTCCTTTTCTTCTAATCGCTGGATGACCCAAGAGGAAATCGCTTCTGGAAAAGAATTCAATAAAAATGCCTTAGGCTTTCACAAACCAGGGATGTGGGATAAGATTGTCGATATCGATAAATGTCATTTACAGGCAGATCCCTCTAATGCCATTAGGAACGAAATAAGACGTTATGCCATTGAAAAAGAATTGACCTTTTTCCATCCCAGAGATCAAAGTGGTTTTTTAAGAACCTTGATGATTCGCACCACATCGACTGGAGAAGTTATGGTGCTTTTACAAGTAGTTCATGATGCGCCAGAACTAGCCCCTTTACTGGATCACATCAAAGCAACCTTTCCAACCATCACTTCTTTGTTATATGTGATTAACAACAAGGCGAATGACACCCTCTATGATCAAGACATTATTTTATACACTGGACGAGAGTATATTGTTGAAGAAATGGAAGGCTTACAATTTAAGATTGGCGCTAAAACCTTCTATCAAACCAATTCTCAACAAGCCTATGAATTGTATAAAATCACCCGTGATTTTGCTCAATTAAAAGCAGAGGATGTGGTTTATGACCTCTATACAGGAATAGGCACTATTGCACAGTTTATCGCTAAGTCAGTCAATAAAGTCGTGGGTGTTGATGTTGTACCAGAATCTATTGCAGCAGCAAAAGTAAATGCAGCAGAAAACAAAATCGACAATGCTTTCTTTGAAGCTGGAGACATGAAAGCTATTTTTACCGAAGATTTTATCAAACGCCATGGCAAAGCGAATGTCGTCATTACAGACCCTCCACGAGATGGTATGCACAAAGATGTGGTCAATCAACTGCTTTCGCTTTCGCCAGAACGCATTGTTTATGTCAGCTGTAACAGTGCCACTCAAGCCAGAGATTTAGCATTGTTAAAAGAAGACTATAAACTTGTTAAAACCCAAGCAGTAGATATGTTTCCTCAAACGCATCATGTAGAAAATGTTGTACTTTTGGAGAAGATTTAAACCCATGTCAAAAAACATTCTTTGTTTACTGTTTTTAGCGCTCCTAGTAATGGGATGCGAAAAGGACGACGTCTGTAATGAAGGAACACCTGGTACTCCCCGCGTGGTTATTCGTTTCTATGACAAAGACGATCCTAGTACTTTAAAAAGCCCTTCTGGCATTAAAGTCAAAGAGGTTAACCAAGAAAATCTTTACGCAATATTGAGTTCAGATTATATCGCTATTCCCATGGACCTCTCTAAAACTTTCACCCGCTATGTTTTTATTTTACCCGCTAGCACAGCGACTTTAACCATTGCAGACACCTTACAATTCAATCACTCAAATAGAAAAGACATATACAGCCGCAGGGCCTGTGGTTATAGTGCAGAATATGTACTTAACAATCCTGCTATAACGACTACAGGATCACTGAGCTGGTATGTGAGATCAACCGTACAATTAGACACCATTCGAAATGAAGAGCAAGCACATCTGGCTATTTACCATTAGTCTTTTATGGTCATTGTTTGCTTTTTCACAAGAAGAAGAAGGAGGCGAAGCCAAAGAAAAAAAATCTCCCCGTACCTATGCCCTTAGGGTTGGACTGGATATGATAAAACCAGCCCGCACTCAATTCGAAGACGGTTATCAAGGACTTGAATTAGTGGGAGATTTAAAGTTAAATAAAAGAGTATTTATTGCGGCAGAAGTAGGCTCTGAAAAAAGAACCCAACAATCTGAGCAAATCAACTTTACCACTAAGGGATCCTATATTAAGGCTGGGATAGATTATAACTTTTTCAACAACTGGAAAGGAATGAACAATTCACTATTTATAGGGTTTAGATTAGCGAGAAGTCTCCATACTCACACCGTAAATAATTACACCCTTTATTCTTTGACACAATATTTAACAGTCAACACCACCGAAGGATATTTAACAGGAGAAAGAGAACAACTAAGCACAGCTTGGTTTGAATTTCTCTTTGGTCTAAAAGTACAGTTACTGCCTAATTTCTATGCTGGAATAAGCTTGAGGATGCACGGCTTACTCAACGACAAACAACCACAAGATTTTGGGAACCTATATGCCCCTGGATTTAATCGAATCACAGACGACAATAAATTTGGCGGAAGCATTAACTATACCTTGACCTATTCACTCCCCTTTCGATTTAAAAAGAAGCTAGACTAAAAACCAATTGGTTTTTTTACAAAAGGGATTTTCATGTAGAGCTTTCCTTCATTCACTAAAAATTTAGGACTTGCAATGGCAGTAAACAAAGCCGATAGTGCAACTAATGGCAAATAAGACATAGGGACAAGAGACCCAATTCCATTTTTAAAGAACAAGAAAAAACCTGCGAAACATACAAAATTAAGACATAGTGCGATGGTTTCTTTTTTCATGAGTTAGAAGAATTAAGTTTGTGAATTTTCTTTGTTCCAGGATAGATATTAAAGTGCAATAAACGCGACTCTAATTTCCCGTTGAACAATTTAATTTTACGCGAAGGTCTTAATCCAACATGCTTCATCGCCTCTAAATTAGAGGTAATCATCCAGGCTTGCGAATTGGTATAATGCTGTTTTAAAGTATCCCCAAAACTGCTGTAAAGGGCATTGATATCACCTTCTAAACGCTCTCCATAGGGTGGATTAGTCACGATATGCAACGGTCCCTCTTGTTCCTTTTGACTAAAGAAAAAATTGTCTTTCTCGATCGACACAAATTCTTCAAGATTGGCATTACGCACATTATCCTTTGCTTTCTCAATGGCAGAAGGCGCTTTGTCAAAACCGCTAATCGTTCCAGCGAGACCTTGGATTTTATTCAGCTGACTTTCTTCAATAGTTAGATACAAGTCTTCATCCCAATCAGCCCATTTCTCAAAGGCAAATTCTTTGCGATTGATATTGGCGGGGATTTTACAACTCATCATGGCTGCTTCAATTGGGATCGTTCCACTTCCACACATGGGATCTAAAAAATCGGTACGCTGGTCCCATCCAGAGAGTAAAATTAGCCCAGCTGCGAGCACTTCGTTTAACGGAGCAATATTGGTGGCCGTTCGATAACCGCGATGGTGTAAAGAAGCTCCAGAACTATCGAGTGAAAAACTACACTGATCTTGATCAATGTGAACATTGATCCGTACATCTGGATACTTTAAATTGACCGAAGGACGTTGCCCTGTTTTGGAGCGAAAACTATCGGCAATGGCATCTTTTACTTTTTGTGAAACATAGAGAGAATGGGTAAAAGTTTCACCAAAAACAACACTGTCAATCGCAATAGTTTCATTGACTGAAAAGTGATTTTCCCAAGGATAATCATAGGCTGCTTGATACAAGTCGTGCTCGCTATTGACACGGCAATGATAGATGGGAACCAAAATTTTCAAGGCAGTGCGCAAACTCAAATTGGCTTTATACATAAAGCCTTTATCGCCTTTAAAATGCACTATTCTATTGCCTTTTTCGACCTCTTGTGCACCAAGTTGCTTCAATTCGTTTTCTAATAAATCTTCAAAACCGTAAAAGGTTTTGGCTAACATCTTAAAATTTGCGCTCATGGGTGAGTTTCTTCCGTCAAAAATAGTTTAATTTTGGCCAATCAAACTTGCTTAAGCCAAGAAACCACTAAAAATGATTTTCGCTTTCCTTTTGCCCTTTATCGCTGTTTTTATAGGTGCTGGTATTGCCTTTTACTTTAAACCAAGAACGCCAAAGGGGATGAAGCTTATCCTAGCCTTCAGCGGATCCTTTTTACTTTCGATATTAATTCTAGAAATGTTGCCACAGGTTTATGAGGCTGGCACCAAAACAACCGGCTTTTGGGTCCTAGGCGGGATCCTCTTTCAAATTCTTTTAGAATTTTTATCCAAAGGAGCCGAACACGGTCATACCCATCATCATTCGATTAAATTTCCTTGGCTAATTCTCATCAGTTTATGCATCCACGCTTTTCTTGAGGGAATGCCACTAGGCTTGCAACCTGCACTACTTTGGGGAGTAAGCGTACACAAAATTCCCATAGGTTTAGTCATCGGGGCACTATTGTTTCAGTCTAATGCTACTACATTATTAAAAGTAGTTGCCTTATGCCTTTTTGCATTAATGAGTCCACTGGGCAGTTATGTTACCTCATTTACTGACACACAATTTACCCATAGTGTTATTGAACCTTTTGTCGTGGGGATATTGTTTCATATCTCTACCACCATCCTTTTTGAAAGTACTGAAGGGCATAATTTCAACTTACAGAAATTCTTAACCATCCTTTTAGGAGTAGGAATCGCAGCCATCTTTTAAACCACTTTACCAATTATTACACCATGTAAACCATCTATTTAATGGTAAATACCACTTAATACATACTATAGTAGACTTAGGGGAGACTTAACGCATCTTTACACCAAGAAAATACTTATAGTTTAATAATTGAGTTTAACCTACGCTACTTATTTTTTTCCAAAGAACTCCTATGAAACTATTTCTTAGGGGTTCTTTTTTTATAGCAAATAAACAAGGTTTTTAAACGAGTATTTCAATAACTAAATTTTTAATTATGATGATACCCACAACAAACCCACGTCTTATTTCTACGATTTTAATGCTTACTTTAATCAATCTTGTCAGTTGTACAGAAGAGTATGATGAATGTTTCTACTTAACAGATGAAATAGTTACTAAAGTGTATCAGTTAGATCACTTTACTCAAATTGAAACTTTTGTCCCTGGAGAGTATACCTTTAAACAAGGTAAAAATCATAAAATTGAGATTACGGGACACCCACGTTATCTAGATTCTCTTAACAACTACGTAAACTATGAGACCTTAAGCATCTCAAATCGTTTTCCTTTTTGTGAAAACAAAGCCCAACTGAAGATAGAAATCACTGCACCAAAAATCAAAGATCTATTTATTGATGCAGAAAGTAAAGTCACCATCAAAGATTTTGTCAATCAAGATGATTTAAACATCAACTTGAGCAAAAAGAGCTTTTTAGAAATCAATCGATTTCAAGGGATGCGCAAATTCTTTATGCTAATGAGAGATGATGCCACCATCAAGGCAAATACTCTTTTAGAAGAAATTGACAGTCTACAAGTAAACATAGAGGGAGAAGGACGCTTTAATGGCTATAATGTCCCAGCAAAAAACGTTGATGTCACTATACTAGGAAAAGGTTACTGCGAAGTCAATACCACAGAAAAACTCCATGTAGTGATCAAAGGTGATGCAAATGTAGTGTCAAAAGGAATGCCTTCTTTATATAAAAGCATTACCCGAAAAGGAGACGTTTATTTCAAAGATTAACCCCTTGCAAAAACTGGGAAACTTCTTCCCTTTCAGTCCAAATGATAAAATGATCCCATTGACTGTTAAATCTTAAATGAACCCTATTAAACTGATCTAACAAATAAAAAGGAGAGCCCGGATTTACTAAAATATCCTTCCCGCCCTGAAGCAGATAAATTGGTAAATCCAGCCCCTTTAATTTTGCCGTTAAGGCATAAAGATCTTTTGAAAGCAACATCATTTCTCGATTACTCTTAAGAAATCCTTCAGAAAGAAATGTTTGAATCCATGGATGCTCCGCCAAATAGTTATACCACTTTGGTTCTTGAAAAGGGGCTGCGATGGTCCCTGCAAGAGAAACAACAGCAGCGACATTTTCTGGATAATCTATGGCTAATTGTAAGGCTAAGGCTCCGCCAAAAGAATGCCCCGCAAGCACACATGGCTGGCAATGCGCTTTCATTAAATCAGCAAAGGCTGCACTTTGAATCGCTACCCCCCCTCCCATAGTAGTCGAAGATTGATAACCCGGTCGGTCGGGTATAATCAATTGATAATGTTGCGCTAAATCGGTGGTAAGAATCAATTCTTTCCAGGCAGTCCAATCCCCCGGAGAGCCGTGAATTAACAAGAGGACGGGCAGACTTTTATCTCCTATTCTTACATAGTACATCTCCCCATCATCAAGCGTATAACGATATTCTTCAATCGGAAGTTTCTTTTGCTGGAAAGCAATCTTAAAATCAGAGAAATCATCGCGCTTTTCCATCGACCTACTTCCCCATAAAAAGAGGATCAATAAGAGGAAACCTACTAGGCTAAACCAAAGAAAAAAGCGCTTCAATCGTTTCATTTTACAAGACCAGTTCTTTAACCATCATAAAGTGGGAGGCAGCCCCTGCCAAAACAAATACATGCCAAATTACATGATGAAAATAAAGTTTTTCCCAGCGATAAAAGATCGTACCGGCAGTATAGAAAAATCCCCCAAGAGCAAGGTAAATAAAAGCTTGTTCAGGAAACAGTGCCATGACATTTTGGAGATCAAAAACCACCAGCCACCCCATGCCTAAATAAAGAAAAAGAGAAAGGTTTTTAAAGCGACCGATAAAGAAAAGCTTATAGATAGTCCCAATCAATGCAATGGCCCATACTCCTTCTAATAAATAATAACCAGAACTCTCTTTTAAGATGGTCAGGGTAACGGGGGTATAACTCCCCGCAATCAATAGATAAATGCCAATATGATCGATCTTTTGCCAAAAAGCCTGACGCTCTTGTTTGACCCCGTGATAAATAGACGAAGCAGAAAATAAAAAGACCATAGAAAAACCATAGATAAAAACGCCAATAATGGTCCATAACTCCATTGAATTAGAGGAAGAAAATATCCAACTGATCCCGATTAAACTCGCAATCGCCCCAAAACCATGAGTATAAACATTCCATTTCTCTTCTAAAGAAAGGTGATCAAACATGCCCATTTTTCTTTTAAAGCTAAGGAGAAATTTAACAATATGAACTGTAACAAAGCTTAAAGTATCTCGTCATAACTGTATAATACAATTTAATGAAGACAATCCTCCCAATTCTTATCTTCTTTAGTTCTTCTCTTATTTTTGCACAGAATACCGCTCCAATTTTAGACGGTATTGTAAAAGAGCAAGAATGGCAAGAT